>Ga0335084_10000017_pt1 | contig 92166 bp, 96 predicted proteins | sample Lox_Sample_44_FD_206721 | JGI IMG/M metagenome (GOLD analysis project Ga0335084, IMG submission 206721) | Soil microbial communities from Loxahatchee National Wildlife Refuge, Florida, United States - Lox_Sample_4.4 | ecosystem: Environmental > Terrestrial > Soil > Wetlands | place: USA...
CCTCCTTCAGGTTCTGATCGACCATCGCGTTGCCGCCGTACTTGATGACGATGGTCTTGCCATGGAATCGCCGGATGTAGGGCAGCGCCTCCGAAAGGATGTCGGCCTTGAGCTGCGGCGAGATGTGCGCGGTGTCCATACGAGTTCCGGCGGGTGCGGCGTGATTCGGAAGGCCAACGGTGTCAGAGGCGGATCAGAACTGCGGTTGCGGATGTTAGCGTGTGCGACCGGTCGCGCTCACCGCCGAGACGCGGCGTAGCATCGAACCTGACATCAGAGTCGACAGATGCAACAGACTTTCCGCATTGATGGCATGCACTGTGGCGGCTGCGTGGCACGGGTCACGAAGGCGCTCAAGTCGCTGGCGGACGATGCCGTGGTCACGCTTGATCCGCCGCAGGCAACCCTCGAGACGCCGACGCCGCTGAGCCTGGCCGAGGTGCAGGCGGCCGTGGCGAGCGCCGGCGGGTACACCGCCAGCGCGATCGAGCCCCGCTAGGGAGCCCGCGCCTCCATCGCGCGCCTTGCGCGCAAACGCGGGCACCCGCGGTTATGCGGAGGCTTCGCTGACGCTCAGGCCTCGTCCGGCCGCTTCCTCAGCCGGACCTTGGAGGCGGCACGCTCGGCCTTGCGCGTAGGTCCGTGCGGACCCGCCGAGCGCTTGCGCGCTGCGACGGCGAGCAGGTTCCGCGGCTTGACGGACGCGATCCGCACAACGGTCGGCTGCGATCGTGCCGTCGACTTGCGCGCCATCCGTGTCCGGCTAGTGCTTGTGCGCGCCGTCCGCTGCCGTGCCCGCGGGGCGCGTGGACACGATGAGTTCCACCGGCTGGGTCACGAGCCGCTTGTCGCGGGTCTCGATGCGCAGATCGAGCTGGATCCTGTCGCCAACTGCGAGCGGACGCTTCAGCTCCATCAGCATCACGTGATAGCCGCCGGGCTTCAGCTCAACGGTGCGCCCTGCCGGCAAATCGAGCGCCGGCACTGCGCGCATCTTCATCACGTTGCCATCCATCGTCATCTCGTGAATCTCGACGACGCCAGCCACGGGGCTCGACGCGCCCAGAACCCGCGCGTCCTCGGTCGACGAGAGCGACATGAAGGCGCCGGTGGCGCCCTGCCCCGACAACGCCGGCCGGGCCCAGGCGTCTTTCACCTGGACCTGGCCCAGGGCCGTGCTGCCGATTGACAGCAGTGCGACAGCGAACAGCAAACGAATCATCGGCACACTCCTTGAAGCTGATTCTATCGACCGGACCCGTGTGTCGGGTCTGCTTCCGGGGGCGGCGGCGGGCGCAGCGTCGCGTCACGACGAAACGCGGCGCGGATCAGCAGATGGGCCGCGACCGGCGCCGTCATCGCCACGAAGAGCGTGATCAGCAGTTCGCGCAGGCTCGCCCGTCCGGCGGTCGCGAAGTGCAGCATCGACGCCACGAGCACGGCACCGACGCCGATCGTCCCGGCCTTGGTCGGGCCATGCAGCCGCTGCAGCAGGTCGGACAATCGCAGCAGGCCGAGCGAACCCACGAGAGCGAAGGCCCCGCCGACGAGCACGAGCGCAGCGCATACGACGTCGATAACTTGCGGCAGCGTCATTCGAAGATGTTCCCGCTCAGCAGGTACCGCGCCATCGCGACCGTGCCGATGAACCCGATCATCGCTATCACCAGCGCCGCCTCGAAGTAGAGCGCGGTGTCGAGGCCGATGCCGATCAGGATCAGCAGCGCAATCGAGTTGACGTACAGCGTGTCCAGCGCAAGGATGCGATCGGCCACCGTCGGGCCGCGTAGCAGGCGCCACGACGCGAACAGCAGTGCCACGCCGAAGAGCGCCGCGGACCAGGGCAGCACCGCGCCCAGCACGCTCATGCTCCAGCCTCGCCGAAGATGACACGCAGCGGCTGCTCGTAGCGACGCTTGATCGAGTCGCACAAGGCCCGCGGATCGTCCACGTGCAGCGCATGCACCAGCAAATGGCGCTGGTCCGGACTGATGTCCGCCGCGATCGTGCCCGGTGTCAGCGTGATGATGCTGGCCAGTGTCACAATGCCGTGCGCGTCGCGCAGGTCGAGCGGAACCCAGATGAAGCGCGACTCGAGCCGCGCCACGGGACCGAGGATCTGCCGCGCCACGACGACCGCGGACACGACGATGTCGAGCAGCACGACGAGCGCGAGCTTCAGCGCAACGCCCGGAGCATGCAACCGCAGCGGGCCGGATCGCAGCGACGCAGTCGACCAGGGAATGAGCACTGCAAGCGCTGCGCCGAACACGGCGGCGCCCGGACTCGGCGTGCCATAGAGCAGTAGCCACGCGACGAAGAGCGCAGCAGAAAGCATCGGCGCCGGCAGCCAGCGACGCATCAGTGCCCCTCGGCGCCGGCACGCGGATTCCAGGCCGGCGCGACCGGTTCGGCGCCCAGCACGGCGTCTATGTACGCCTGTGGCCGCGCGAGTTGGTGCGCGGTCGCGAGCGCGTAGTCGGTAAGCGGCCCGGCGACCGCGGCAACCGCGATGACCGCCCCGACGAGCAACGCAACGGCACCACGATCCGCGAGCGTGCGTCGGGGCGTCGCAGCACTGCGCACGACCACCCCGCCCGTCTTCCAGATCAGCCTCGAGCCCGTGCGCGCGAGGGCAACGGTCGCGCCCAGTCCCGACACGAGCACGATAGTCCACACCGCCGGCGCCAGCGCCAGCGGCTGGCTGGCGTCTAGCAGCATCGCTTTCGCGATGAAGCCGCCGAGCGGCGGCAGGCCGGCGAGCGCCGCCGCCATCACCACGAAGGCCGTCGCAGGAGCGGCGGCAGCCGGCAGCGACGCGTCCTGCAGCGCGCCGTAGTCGCCGCGCCCCAGCACATCTGCCAGAAGAAACATGCCCGCGGCTGCGACGCTGCTGTGGACGAGGTAATACACGCCGGCCGCCACCGCGCGCTCGGAACCCAGTCCCACCGCGAGCAGCAACATGCCTGCGGACGCCACGACGAGGTACGCGACGAGTTCAGGCAGGCGGCGGGCCGCGAGCGCGCCGAGGGTCGCGAGCAGCAGCGTGCCCAGCGCCAGCAACGGCAACCACGGATGCGTCAGATCCCGTAGCGGCTCGGTCGCGAAGAGCACGCTCGAAACGCGCGCAAAGCAGTAGACGCCGACCTTCGTCATCACAACGAATAGCGCCGCCACCGGAGGCATTGCGGCACGGTAGGTTGCGGGCAACCAGAAGTACAGCGGCAGCAGCGCCGCCTTCGCGGCGAATACCACCAGCAGCAGCAGCGCCGCAGCTTGCAGCAGTGGTCCAACGTGAGCAGGTGCGATGGCCACGCGACGCGCGAGATCCGCCATGTTCAGCGTGCCGGTCAGCCCGTACAGCAGCGCAACCGCGATCAGGAACAGCGCCGAGGCGGCGAGATTGAACACGACGTAGTGAACCGACGCGCGCAGCCGGGGCGCGCCGCCGCCATGCAGCAGCAGGCCATAGGAGGCGATCAGCAGCACCTCGAAGAACACGAACAGATTGAAAAGGTCGGCGGTCAGGAAGGCTCCGTTCAATCCCATCAGCTGGAACTGGAGCAGTGCATGGAAATGCGCGCCCTGCTGGTCGCCCCGACCATCGCCACGGGCGTAGCCGACCACGGCCGTTGCGATCAATGCAGTGACGAGCAGCATCAGCGCGCCCAGCCGATCGAGGGCCAGCGCAATCCCGAAAGGTGCCTTCCAGTTGCCGACCAGGCAGACTTCGATTCCACCCTGCGCCGCCACCCAGAGCAGCGCCGCCGCGATCGCCAGCAGCGCCACGGTCGCGGCGACCGACACTGCGGCTGCGAGTCGCGGCGCGGGCCGCTCGAGGAGCAGCACACAGGCGCCGGTGATAAACGGCAGGACGATCGGCGCGACGAGCCAGTGCGACACCGTCACCGCTGCGCCCCGTCTTCGGTGCTGTCAGGCAGCGCGTCGACATGATCGCTGCCGGCTTCTGCGCGAGTCCGCAGCGCGATCATCAGCAGGACCGCCGTCATGCCAAACCCGATCACGATCGCCGTCAGCACCAGCGCCTGCGGCAGCGGGTCGGCGTAGGCGGCAGTCGCAGCGCGTCCATCGATGATGGGTGCCCGTCCCCCGGCCCGTCCCATCAGGAAGATGAACACATTGACCGCGTAGGACACCAGCGTCAGTCCGAGCACCACGTCGAAGGTGCGCGCGCGCAGCAGCAGGTAGACGCCACACCCCATCAGCACGCCGACGAAGAGAGCGAACCCCGCTTCCATCAGCGGCCTTCCGGTGCAGCGCGGCCGATCGCGGTCAGCAGGATCATGGCGGCGCCCGCGACGGTCAGGAAAACGCCGAGGTCAAACGCAGCTGCGCTCGCCAGAGGCACATCGCCCAGCAGCGGGAGGTCGATGTGCGCGTAGGTGCTGGTGAGGAACGGGCTGCCGAGGATTCCGCTTGCGAGCCCCGTGACACCGGCAATCAGCAGACCGGTCGCAGTCCAGCGGGAAAAGTTCAGCGGCAGGCGCGCTTCGGTCCAGCGTTGTCCGTGTGCGACGTACTGGAGGATGAGGCCGAGCGCGAAGATGAGCGCAGCGATGAACCCGCCGCCCGGCGCGTTGTGCCCGCGCAGAAACACGAACGCGGCAACCAGTATCACGAACGGCAGCAGCGCGCCCGCGGCGAGCCGCAATGACAGTGGATGGTCGTCGGTGGCCGGAAGGTCGGGCGCAGGTGCGGGCGCAACGTCGCCGACGGAGGATCGCAGCAGCGCGGCGACGGTCAATGCGGCCACGGCCAGCACGGTGATTTCACCTAACGTATCGAAGCCACGAAAGTCGACGAGGATCACATTGACGGCATTGGCTCCGCCGCCGAGCGGTACCGCGTTCGCGAGGTAATACGGAGAGATCGAATCGAACGGCTGCGTCAGCGTCAGATAGAGCAATGCTGCCGTACCGAGACCCGCCGCAGCCGCCAGCGCGATATGCGCAGTCCGCCGCGGTGCGGACCGCTCGGTCGGACTGTCCTGTGGCAATCCGTGCAGCGCCAGCATCATCAGCACGATCGTCACCATCTCGACCAGCAGCTGTGTCAGCGCGAGATCCGGAGCCGACAGCAGAACGAACGCCCAGGACACAACCAACCCGACGGCGCCGATCAGCAGCAGTGCAACCAGCCGCTGCCGGAACGCCAGCGTGGCGGCCAGCGCGAACACGGCGCCCGCCAGCAGCAGCAAGGCAAGCCCCTGACGGAGTGGGCCGGACGCAGGCAGCGCCAGGTCCGCGCCGACGAAGGGGAGACCTCCGGCCAGGAGCGCCACGAGCACGAGAACGGAGAGATACCGCTGGAGGCCGGCGTTCTCGACCCACGTCGTAACACCGCGGGCCGCGGCCAGCGTTTGTGTAATCAGGAAGCCGAACGCCTCGGCGCCTCCGTACGGCAGCCGCGCAACGCGATGCAGGTTGATGAAATACTGCAGGCCCGCATACAGCGCCGCGCCACCGAGTAGTGCAACGACCGACATCAGCAGCGGCAGATTGACGCCGTGCCAGAGCGCAAGGCTGTATTCGGGCAGTGGTGCCTGCAGGGAGGCGGCGGCCGCGCTCGCGAGCGTCGGGCCGACCGTGAGCGCCGGCACGATGCCGACGGCCAGGCAGACGAACACCAGCACTTCGACCGGCAGCCGCATCAGCGGCGGCGGTTCATGCGGAACGCGCTCGAGCCCGACCGGCTCGCCGTTGAAAAACACGTCATGGATGAAGCGCGCGCTGTAGGCCACGCTGAAGACGCCCGCCACGACCGCGCCCAGCGGTAGCGCCACTTCCATGATTCCGGGCGCGTGCTTGGCCACCGCGATGCCGAAGAACATCTCCTTCGACAGGAAGCCATTGAGCAGCGGCACACCTGCCATCGCAGCACTCGCGATGATCGCCAGCGCGGCCGTCCACGGCATGTAGCGCGCGAGTCCGTTGAGCCTGCGCATGTCGCGCGTACCGGTCTCGTGGTCGATGATCCCGGCGGCCATGAAAAGCGAAGCCTTGAACGTCGCATGATTGACGATGTGGAAGACACCAGCGATCACCGCGAGGCTTTCGTCGAGGCCGAAGAGCAGCGTGATCAGGCCCAGATGGCTGATCGTCGAGTACGCGAGCAGTCCCTTGAGATCCTGCTGGAAGATCGCGAGGTAGGCCCCGACCAGCAAGGTCGTCAGACCGATGACGCTGACGATCCAGAACCACGGTTCGCTGTGCCCGAGGGCCGGATACAGGCGCGCCAGCAGAAATACGCCGGCCTTGACCATCGTGGCCGAATGCAGGTACGCCGACACCGGCGTCGGTGCCGCCATCGCCTGCGGCAGCCAGAAATGAAAGGGGAACTGCGCGCTCTTCGTGAACACACCGAGCAGTACGAGCACCAGCGCGGGCAGGTAAAGCGGACTCTCGCGCAGCAGCGGTCCGGCGGCGAGCACGGCGTCCAGCTGAAAGCTGCCAACCACGCGGCCGATCAGCACCACACCGCCGAGCAGCGCAAGGCCGCCCGCCGCAGTGACCGTCAGTGCCATGCGCGCTCCCTGCCGCGCCTCGGGCCGGACGTGGCGGAAACCGATCAGCAGGAATGACGTCAGGCTGGTCGCCTCCCAGAAGACCACCAGCAGCAGCAAGTTGTCCGCAAGCACCACGCCGAGCATCGCGCCCATGAAGAGCAGCAGTTGCTGGAAGAAGCGTACTGCCGGATCTTCCGCATCGAGGTAATACGCGGCGTAGAGCACGACGAGCGCGCCGATGGCATAGATGAGCAGCACGAACAGCCACGCGAGGCCGTCGAGCCGTAGCCCCAGCGTGAGGCCGATCGCCGACACCCAATCCATATGCCAGCGCGGGATCTGCCCGGCGAAAATCCCCGGGGCCGCCAACAGCGTCAGTACCAGCCCGAGCACGACAGCCGCCGCGGTGATGAGTGTCGCCGCCCTGCGCTGCTGCTCCCTGATCGGCGCTAGGGCCGCGGCACCCACGAATGGCAGCGCGGCAAGCAGAAGCAGATTCATCGGCGCAAGCTCAACGTGGCGCTCTGCCGGAGACGCGATCGTTGCTACCGCCGCCGATGGACGGAAGTCCGTCGGCCGCAGGCAAGACCTCGAGGAAGTCAGCAGGTGTCATGGACGGTCGATGCCGTCCGGGCGCCGCCCGGAGGCCACGCAGTATAGATTCGCCCGTCCACACGGCGACCGCGGATTTGCCCGCGGCCATCGCGCTGGCAGAGCAGCGCGCGGATTACCGCTACAGCACGTAACGCGCGAGATCCTCGTTGCGGGCGAGGTCGGCGAGCCGCGAATCAACGTACGCGGAATCGATCACAACCGCGCCATTCGTCGAAGTCACCGCACTGCCGGCTTCGAACGACACCTCTTCCAGCAGTTTTTCGATGACCGTGTACAGCCGCCGCGCGCCGATGTTCTCGGTCTTCTCGTTGACCGCGTAGGCGATCTCGGCGATGCGGTGGATGCCGTCGTCGGTGAACTTCAGCTCGCAGCCGTCGGTACCCAGCAGTGCCCGGTATTGCTCGGTGAGACTCGCGTCGGTGTTCTTCAGGATGCGTTCGAAGTCGTCGACCGTCAGCGAGTCAAGTTCGACCCGGATAGGAAAGCGCCCCTGCAGCTCGGGAATCAGGTCCGAAGGGCGCGCCAGATGAAACGCGCCCGACGCGATGAACAGGATGTGGTCAGTCTTCACCATGCCGTACTTGGTGTTGACGGTCGTCCCCTCGACCAGCGGCAGCAAGTCGCGCTGTACGCCCTGGCGCGACACATCGGCACCCTGCAGCTCGGCGCGCGATGCGATCTTGTCGATCTCGTCGATGAAGACGATGCCGTTCGACTCCGCGTTGGCGACGGCGCGCGTCTTCAGATCCTCGTCGTTGACCAGGCGCGCGGCCTCTTCGTCTGCCAGCGCTTTCAGCGCATCGGCGATACGCATGCGCCGAGTCTTGCGGCGCTCGCGCCCCATATTGGCGAACATCGACTGTATCTGCTGCGTGAGTTCCTCCATTCCCGGCGGGGCCATCACTTCGAAGGAAGCAGGCACGGCGCTGACCTCGACGTCGATCTCCCTGTCGTCGAGTTCGCCCTCGCGCAGTCTCTTGCGGAATTTCTGGCGCGTCGCACTATGGTCCTCGCGCCCCGACGACGCGAAGCCGACGTCGCGCGCCGGCGGCACCAGGATGTCGAGCACGCGATCCTCGGCCGCGTCCTGTGCACGCGTCGCGACCTTGCGAATCTCGCTTTCGCGGGTCTGCTTGACCGAGATATCGACGAGGTCGCGGATGATCGTGTCGACGTCGCGGCCGACGTAGCCAACTTCGGTGAACTTCGTGGCCTCGACCTTGATGAAAGGCGCATCGGCGAGCCGCGCGAGACGGCGCGCGATTTCGGTCTTGCCGACGCCCGTGGGACCGATCATCAGGATGTTCTTCGGCGTGATTTCGGCGCGCAGCGGGTCCGGAACCTGCTGGCGCCGCCAGCGGTTGCGCAGGGCCACCGCGACGGCGCGCTTCGCGCGGTCCTGGCCGACGATGTGCTTGTTCAGTTCGTGAACGATTTCGCGGGGGGTCATCATGGTTGGTCCGCCGCTCGTGTACGCGACCGCCGCGCGGTCGCATGTGCACCCGCGGGCCTCGAATTAGGCGCGCCGCCTTGAGCCGGCTCGGCGACGGCGCACACGACAAAGCAACCGGGCGGCATCATTCCTGCGCCACTCATTCCAAAGTCTCGATCGTGTGCGACTGGTTGGTGTAGATACAGAGGTCGCCGGCAATGGTCAGGGCCTTTTTGACGATATCGGCCGGCTGCATCTCAGTGTGCTCAAGCAGCGCGCGCGCAGCGGCCTGCGCGTAGGGGCCGCCGGAACCGATGGCGATCAGGCCGAACTCGGGTTCGAGCACATCGCCAGTGCCGGTAATGATCAGAGAGGCTTCGCGGTCCGCGACGGCCAGCATCGCTTCGAGGCGACGCAGGATGCGATCCGTCCGCCAGTCCTTCGCCAGTTCGACCGCAGAGCGGACCAGATGGCCCTGATGCTTCTCCAGTTTCGCCTCGAAGCGCTCGAACAGCGTGAAGGCGTCCGCGGTCGCTCCCGCAAATCCGGCCAGGATCCGGTCGTGGTACAAGCGCCGCACCTTCCGCGCCGTCTGCTTGACGACGATGTTGCCGAGGGTGACCTGGCCATCGCCCCCCAGCGCAACGGTACTGCCGCGCCGGACGGACACAATGGTCGTACCGTGAAAGATTTCCATGGTGGACTCCGGCCGAACAGGCCTGCGAGTCTAGATGGGGGCTGGGGGCCGCCCAACAACCCAAGGGACCGGGGTCTCATCCCGGGCTGGTCGGCGGCTCCTACAGCCTGCGCAGCTGCACCTCGGCCACCATGTCGACGCCGAGCAACGAGAACAGCGCGGCGATGAGTGTGTTGAGGTTGCGGAACTCGACCGTAACGCCACCCTGCCGCAATTTAGTGAGCTGCGATAGCAGCGAGGTGGCCGTCGCGAACTCAATGCGCTTGAGGTAGGTGCAGTCAACCGACAGGCGCTTCTCCGTCTTCGCCGCCGTCAGCAGGCGACCGAACTGGGGCTCGCCGTTGGCGCGGACCGTGCCGCGCCACTGCAGCTCGTCGTCCATTTCGACCGGACGGTCGGCGGGAGTCGCGGCACGCGTCTTCAGCGTCGGCGGCGGCGGCTCCCACGAGGGCGGCGAGACTTCATAGGTGATGCAGTACTGGATACCGGTTTCCTCGAAATCGTGCTGGCGATGCAGCAGCCGGAACACTTCGAGCAGCAGCATCCAACCCGCGTCACTCTGGTCGCGACGGCCCGGCTCGACCGCCGCGCGCAGCGGCGTGATCAGCTGGTCGGCGCCGAGCACCAGCAACTCATGGCTGGCCCGCCGAAAGGCGTTGACAACCCGCAGCAGCAGTTCGGCGCCCACGAGGTCGATCTCGCGCACGGATGACGTGTCGAGCGTCAGTGCCTGGTGCTGCGCCGAGTAATTCTTCAGTTGCTCGAGCACCTTGACGACATTGGCGTCGACCATTTCGGGGAGGCGCACGATCGGTGCCCCGCTGGCGGTCTTGCCCGCGGTGGCCGTGCCGCCGTCGTCCTTGTAGTCGATCCACGCCGGCGGCGAACTTTCGAAGCGGAGGACGTATTCGATCGTCAGATTGTCGAAGGCGGCCTTGTCGCCGCGTTGCTGGAACAATTCGAACAGCATCAGCCAGGCGCGCTGCGCCGAGTCACCGAGCGAGTCCGTATGAATCGCCGCCCGCAGTCCGGCCTCGGCCGGCTCTACCAGTCCGTTGGCAAAGAGAATCGCGGCCTCGTCGATCGCCGACCCCGAGCCCTCGCCGTGGATCTCGATCGCATTGGCGTTGCCCTGCCACTCCTCAACGCTGAGGTCGGCCTCAGGCGCGGTCACCTTGGGCACTGCGGCGGGCGGGGGAATCGGCTGCTCTACGGGCTGCTGCGACAGCCGGCCGAGCGTCGAATTGGCTGCCGAGTTCGAGAAGACCGGGCCGCCGCCCGACGGCCGCATGAAGTCCCGCGCCATCTCGGACTCGATCGCGTCGATCTTGGCCGCGGTTTCCATCGCCAGAGTACGGGCGAGGTCCTTGTCGGGAAGCGCCCCCTCGGTGTTCTGGGGCTTCGGCTGGGTAGCCGACGCGTTGCGATTGACGGGAGCCGCGAGGGGTCGGCTTGTCGGCTTGGCCGGACGCGACTGCGCCTTGCCGGACGGCGTGTCGGCGTCCTTCGAGTCCTTTTTGAAGAAGGAAAAAACCACGCTGCTCGCTAGTGTCGTTAGCGCCGGAACCGTCCGTCGCGTCAGTGCACCCCGTTGACCGAGTTACGGCATGCGCGGGTGCAATCGGAGATCAGACCCATACCCCTTACGCGCGAGAACGCCGGCTACATTTCCCGCCCGCGCCGCGCCTGGCGGCGCTCCGTTCCGGCTTCCGCACGCCCGCGGCGCAGGAGCCCAAGTTCGGCCGATAGTAACAACTTTCGTTCGTCGCCAAACCGTTGATCTGGGGGACTATCCCGCCTGTCGGCTACCACTGCACCAGCCGGGCGGATTACTTTCCTCGTCGCTGAGATGCGCCGGGCAACCGGTCGCGGTGAAATCCCCGCTGGACAACCCGGGCAGCCGACTAGTCGCCGTACATCTTCTGCTTGATCTCGCGCCGCTGCTGCGCCTCCAGCGACAGCGTCGCCGTCGGACGCGCGAGTAGCCGCGGAATCCCGATCGGGTCGCCGGTCTCCTCGCAGTAGCCGTATTCGCCGCTCTCGATCCGGCCGAGCGCCTGCTGCACCTTCTTCAGCAGCTTGCGCTCGCGGTCGCGCGTACGCAGCTCGAGGGCATGTTCTTCCTCGATGGTGGCTCGGTCGGCCGGGTCCGGCACGATGACGGTTTCGCGCAGATGCTCGGTCGTTTCATCGGCGTTCTGCAGCAGTTCCTGCTCCATCTGCTGCAGGCGATACTTGAAGAACGCCAGCTGCTGATCGTTCATGTAAGACGACTCAGGCATCTTCAGCAGTTCGCCCTCGGTCGGCAGGCGCCGACCGTTGACCGTGACCGGTTCTTCGCTCCGGGTCGCCGAGCGCGCGAGCAGGTACTCGTGCGCGGCGGCGAGATCCTTCGGGCTGGGCGCGGGTAAAGCCTTGGCAACAACCGGCGAGGGCGACACGGCCGCCACCATCGCGGGCACCGGTACGACGGGCGCGCGCGCAGGCCGCGCCACCCGCGTCGGTGCGGCCTTCTCCACCTTCGGCATCGGCTTCGCAGCGGGCGCCGGCTTCAAAGCCGCCTTGACGGGAACCGCCTTGGCCTTGGCGACCGGCTTGACTGGCTTGACCGCCTTTACCGGCGCCTTCTTCGGTGCGGCTTTCTTCGCCACTGGCCTGGCCTTCGGCGCGACTTTCTTCGCGACGGACTTCTTCACGGCGACTTTCTTCACTGCGACCTTCTTGGCAGCGGTCTTCGCCGCTTTCCGGGCCGGCGCCTTCTTTGCTGCAGGCATCTTGTCTGTACCTCGTGGTGTCTGGGGATGTCCGACCGGAATCAGCGCGCCAGGCACGCTTCTAGGCCCTTGAGTATCGTGTCCTTCGGCAGGTTGCGCCCGATGAACACCATCTTCGTGGATGGCTTCTCGTCCTTGCCCCACGGCCGTCCCACATCAGCTCCCATGAGCATGTGAACGCCCTGGAAGATCATGCGACGGTTGGTCCCGTTGATGAAAAGCACGCCTTTATACCGGAGCATGTCAGGGCCGTAAACCTGAGTCAGTGCGCTCATGTATTCCTCCAGCTTCGCCGAATCAAAGGGCTTGCCGGACTGGAACACAAACGCCTTGATGGCATCGTCATGCTGATGATGATGCCCATGGCCGTGGTCATGATCTTGATCATGGCCGCAGTGCTCATCGTGTACGTGGTCGTGATCGGCGTGATGGTGCCCGTTGCCCTCGCGCGACTTGGCGGCGTCCGGGTGTTCCGCCGCCAAGAACTGCGGATCGATGTCAAGGATCGCGTTCAGGTTGAAGCCGCGCAGGTCGAGCACCTCCTTCAGAGGGACCTGACCGAAGTTGACCTGCTTGATCGGCGCCCGCGGGTTCATGCGGATTAGACGATCACGCAGCGATTCCAACTCGTCGGCGTCGACCAGGTCGGTCTTGGATAGGAAGATGCGGTCTGCGAAACCGACCTGGTTCTGCGCCTCGACCTGGGCGTCGAGCGTGTCATGCCCGTGCTTGGCGTCAACCACGGTAATGACGCTGTCGAGTAGGTAATACGAGGCGATATCTTCCTCGATGAAGAAGGTCTGCGTGACCGGGCCGGGGTTTGCCATGCCAGTCGTTTCAATAATTACCCGCTCGAACGCGAGTTCCTTCGCCTCGCGCTTGCGTTTCAGGTCAGCCAGGATCCTCACGAGATCGCCGCGCACGGTGCAGCAGACGCAGCCGTTGTTCATCTCGACGATCTGCTCGTTCGTGTCAGTGACCAGCAGCTCGTTGTCGACGCCTTGCGGCCCGAATTCGTTCTCGATCACCGCAATGCGGTGGCCGTGCTGCTCTGACAGGATGCGGTTCAGCAGGGTCGTCTTGCCCGCGCCGAGAAAACCGGTCAGGACGGTCACCGGGACCATGTTGGCGTCGCTCATCAGGGAATTCCCTCAAGCCTGCCCGCGGGCGGGCTGCCCTTTGAAAAGAAGGGGCGAGATTCTAGTGGAACGCGCGCGTCAAGTCAGGCCGGGCGCACCAGATGCAGTCCCTTCAGATACTCCGACTCGGGCACGGTCATCATCGGCGGGTGGTCGGCGCCGGCGCCGAGGCGGCCCACCATCCACGCATCGACGCCGGAGTCGATCACGGCACCGGCGACGATCTTCTGGAACAGATCGGTGTCGATTGCGCCCGAGCACGAAAACGTCAGGAGCCGGCCGCCGGGTGCCAGCAGCCGCAGCGCGTTCAGGTTGATGTCCTTGTAGGCGCGCGCAGCGCGATCGACGTGGTGATGGTTCGATGCGAACTTCGGCGGATCGAGCACGATCAGGTCGTATGAGGCACCTTCGTTCCTGAGCGCGCGCAGCGCCGCGAAGACATCGGCTTCGCGCCAGGAGGCGCACTCGGACCGGAGCCCGTTAAGGCTGACATGCTCCGCACCGAGGTGCAGCGCTTCCGCCGAGGAGTCGATCGAATCGACGTGGGCTGCGCCGCCCGCCAGCATCGCGATCGAGAAGCCGCCCGTGTAACAGAAGCAGTTGAGCCCGCGCGGCGCAGCTCGGGAAGCCTTGGTGCTCTGCGCGACGAGTTCGCGCGCGATGCGCCGGTTGTCGCGCTGGTCGATGTAGTAACCGGTCTTGTGGCCACGCCTGACGTCGACCTCGAAGCGCAATCCGTGCTCGACGATCTCGATCCGGGCTGGCGGCTCCGTGCCGGCCAGCACCCCACGCATCGCACCCAGGCCTTCGCGCGTGCGGGTGGCGCCGTCGCTGCGATCGAAGACGCCGGCGCAGCCCGTGGCGTCGACCAGCGCGGCGACCAGCGTGGAGCGCCAGGACTCGACACCGGCCGCCTGAAACTGCGTGACCAGCCAGCCGCCGTAGCGGTCGACGATCAGGCCCGGGAGGCCATCTGCCTCACCGAACACCAGTCGCACGGCGTCGGTGTCGGCATCGAGCTGCGACCGCCGCGCGATCGCTGCGCGGACGCGCTCCGTGAGGAGTCCGGCGTCGACCCGCTCCGATTCGGCAAACGACCAGGCGCGTGCCCGGATCGTCGAGGCCGGCGAGAACGCGGCCCAGGCCAGAAAGCGGCCGTCTGCGCCTCGCACCTCGATCGTGGCGCCGCTGTCGGGGCTGCCTTCGACGCGAGCCACTGCGCTCGCATAGACCCACGGGTGGCGTCGCAGCAGCGACTTCTCCTTGCCGGGTCGCAGCACCAGGCGGCTCATCGTTCGAGTCGCGGAAATTTCAGTGGCGGCGCTTTGCGCGCGGATGCGCGGCGTCGTAGGCCTTGGCCAAGTGCTGCCAGTCGAGCCGTGTATAGATCTGCGTAGTCGCGATATTCGCGTGTCCCAGCAACTCCTGGACCGCACGCAGGTCGCCGCTCGATTGCAGCAGGTGCGACGCGAAAGAGTGTCGCAGCACGTGCGGGTGCACATGCACTCCGAGGCCCAGGCGCAGAGCGATCTGCTGCAGACGCGCCTGCACGCTGCGCGCGGTCAGGCGTCCGCCGCGGGTCGAGATGAACAGGGCGCGCGAGTCCGCGCCCGCAATCGCGCGCCGTTCGATCCAGTGCGCGAGCGCGGTCCGCGCGTGCGCGCCCACCGGCACGGTTCGCGTCTTGCTGCCCTTGCCGAAGACCGTGGCTTCGCCGGCATCGAGGTCGATCCAGCTCTTCGAGGCCGGCAGGCCGGGTTCCACAGCGAAGTGCCGCCAGTCGAGCGACACCAGTTCGGCGAGCCGCAGCCCACTGGAATACAGAAGTTCGATCAGCGCGTGGTCACGCAGCGCCAGCCAGGAGTCGTCGGGCAGATGCGCAGCGAGCTTCACCGCCTGGTCCGCGCTGAGCGCCTTGGGCAGACGCTTTTCACGACGTGGCGGCCGTACGCCACTCGCCGGATTCGCGGGCAGTTCGCCGCGCTGGGTCAGCCAGCCGAGATACGAGCGCCAGGCGGACAGCGTGCGCGCGAGCGATGCCGCCGAAAGTCCGGAAGCGTGCAGGCGTCCGACGAAGTTGCGGACGTCGTGCACGGTGAGCTGAGCCGCGCCGCGCCCGGCGGCCAGGGCTTCCAGCTTCGCGAGGTCGCGCCGGTACGCGGCCAGTGTATGCGGCGACGCTCTGCGCTGACTTTCGAGCTCGCCGAGGAAGCGCTGGACCGAGCCCGCGTCAGCCATCGCACCCGTCCACGCCGGACCGGCAGTCGCGGTCGAGTCCGGGCCGGCTAGCCACGCAAACGCGCCAGCGCGGCGCTCGCAAGTTCAGCAATGCGCTCGAGGAAGGTCGTTCCCATCGTGATGTGGAATCGATCCTTGTCGGCCGATCCCAGCACCAGCAGGCCGAAAGTCGCCGGGTCGGCACCGACACGCAGCGGCAGCATCGCCAGGCTCTGCACCGACGCCGCGTCTTCGAACCACGTTGCCGCTTCAAACCCGACGTTGGAACCGCAGAACGGCGCCCGCATGCTGTTGGCGAGCGAGATCGTGTCGGCCGCGACCGGCTTCGCGCACTCCAGCGCGGCGTACTCCGGCTTCACTGACCAGAGGCGCAGCGCGCAATGCGGCACGCTGAACACCTCCTTCATCGTGGCGATCGCCGCTTCGGGCAGGCGCGCCGGGTCTTCCTGCAACAGCAACGACCGCGTCCAGGTGGCCAGCCGGGCCGAGATCGCGTCGTTTTCCTGCGCGTTGCGCACCATTTCGGCCACTCGCGTCTCGAGGGTGCGGATGCGCTCGCGCAGCATCAGCGACTGCCGCTCGATCAGAGAGATCGCCTGTCCGTTGTGGGGATGCGGCAACTGCAGCGTAGCGAGCAGTTCCGGATGCTCATCGAAGAAATCCGGATGGTTGCTCAGGTAGTTCGCGATGTCCTGGACTTGCATGAATGGTTCTCGCATCAAAGATCTATTTCGCCGTGGAACACCGGGGTCGCCGGACCGGTCATCCAGACCGGCCCACCGTCCCAAGCAATCGTCAGCGTACCGCCACGGGTCGCCACCGCCACCGGTGATTGCAACCGCCCGCGCCGGATGCCGCTGACGGCCGCGGCGCAGGCGCCGGTACCACAGGCCAGCGTTTCTCCAGCACCGCGCTCCCAGACGCGCAGCCGGATCGAGTGCGCATCGACGACCTGCATGTAGCCGGCGTTCACCTGCTGCGGAAAGCGCGCGTGCACTTCGAGCAAAGGCCCTTCTTCAGTCACCGGCGCGCGGTCGACGTCGTCGACCATATGGACCGCGTGCGGATTACCCATCGAAACCGCGGCAATCCAGCGCTCGTGACCCCGCAGCGCAATCGGCCACAGCACCTCTGCACCCTCGACCCGAGGAGCGAGTCCGGTGGTGTCGAACGGCACGTGCGCCGGATCGAACACCGGCGCGCCCATGTCGACGGTCACTTCCCCCGACGCGTCAAGCCGTGGCTCGATCACGCCCGACAGGGTCTCCACGCGGATCGTCGACTTCGTCGTCAGCCCCTCGTCGCGCACGAAGCGCACGAAGCACCGCGCGCCGTTGCCGCACTGTTCCACTTCGCCGCCGTCGGCGTTGAAGATGCGGTAGCGAAAATCAACACCGACGGATTGCGGCGGCTCGACCAGCAGGATCTGATCGGCCCCGACGCCGAAGCGCCGATCGGCTAGACGACGCAACTGCTCGCGCGTCAATTCGATCTTCTGCTCCATGGCGTTGAGCATCACGAAGTCGTTGCCCGCGCCCTGCATCTTGGTGAAACGCAACCTCATAGTCGTCGCCAGTGTACGCAAGGCATGCGTCGCGGGCCTTGCACGTGCACTCGCACCGGCTACGGGCGCCGCGCGCGCTCAGGACTGGTCAGCCGCCTGCGCTGCGGAGCGGCCGCGCGCTCCGTCGAAGAGAGAGCACGGCACTGCCCTGGCTCCTCGCCATGCGAGGAGTGGAGGGCTTTCCACCCCGGCCCGCCTCTCCGCCAGAGGCGGGTGCAGGGCGGGCAGCCTGCGAGCGCCCGAGCTGGCGCGATGCTCAATCCATCGTTTTGTTTTCCCTTTCCTCACGGAGGGAAAGGTGCAGGGATACGGAGGCGATCTCCTCCCTGCTGGAGGGAGGCCGGGTGGGTATCGTGCCTTTACCGCTCGGCGCAGCGCGGCCGCTCCGGACGCATCCGACTCAAATCAGGCGCGAGCACAGCGAGCGCTCCCGCCGGGGTGCACGCGCGAGGGCGCGGCCGATCGCGTACAGCCGAGGCGCTAATAGAGGCTCGGCTCGCCCTCCGGCCTCGTCTTGAATCGCTTATGCGTCCAGAAATATTGCGTCGGCATGCGCAGGACCCAGCGCTCCAACTCGCGATTCATGCGCGTGGTGTCTTCGTCGACCGAGGCTCCGGGGAAGTCCTGCCAAGGCGGCTCGAAGTGCAGTGTGTAACCCTCATCGGTCATCTCGGTCACCGCCATCATGACCCTGGCATCGGTCATACGCGCGATGCGCGACACCATCGGGATCGTCGCGGCCCGGACGCCGAAGAACGGCACGAAGACGGAATTGGTGGGCCCGAGATCCATGTCCGGCAAGTAGTAGAGCGGCAGGCCTTGCTTGACGGTTCGAATCACGGCACGCATGTCGATGCCCTGCCGCGGCAGCAGCACTGGATCGCTGAAGCGCTTGCGGGCGCGCAGCAGCCACTCGTCCCAGACCGGGTTCCTCTGCCGGGAGTAGATCGATGCGCCGCGCACGAGCGTGTTGGCGCGCACGCCGCCGGCGTCGAGACCGACGAAGTGCGGCGCGATCACGATCACCGGCCGGTTTGCCGGGTCCAGCAGGTACTGCTCCCCCTCGACCTTGATGTAGGCCAGAATCTCTTTACGGTCGGCATTCCACAGCACCGAGTGATCGAGCGCTGCGCGCGCAAGGTTGCGGTACGTCAGGCGGCCCATGCGCCTGCGCTCGGCCTCAGAGAGTTCTGGAAAACAGGCGCGCAGGTTGACGAGCGTGACATGCCGCCGCGGCCAGGCAATCCACCACACGAGGTCCGCCAGAAAATGCGCGACGCGCGTGCGGGTGCGCTGCGACCAGTGACGCGTCTGATTGACCAGTGCGATCCCGAGCCGGGCGGCCCAGAGGCTCACGGGGCCGCCTCGCCCGGCGGCTCGGCACCCGCCGGCACCTTGTAGCGGTTGTATCCCCACAGGTACTGCTCAGGGCGTTCGCGGATCAGGGCCTCGAGCCCGCGGTTCATCACGGCCGCGTCATGCGCCGGGTCACCGGTGAAGGGCTCCTCGAGCCGCTTCAGATGAATCCGGTAACCCTGCCCTGCGGGCAGTCGCTCACCATAGACGAAGAGCACGATCGCATCGAACTGTTGCGCGAGCCGCGCCGGCAGAGTCATCGTGTAGGCGTTCCTGCCGAAGAACGGCGCCCATGCGCCCTCACCGCGCGAAGGCACCTGGTCGGGCAGGATGCCGACGACCTCGCGCCGCTTCATCGCCTTCATCAGCATGCGCACGCCCTTCATCTCCGCCGGAGCGAGCTTCAGGCCCTCCGCCGCGCGGCCGCTTTCGACGATGCTCCGCAGCACCGACTTGCGCGGGATCCTGTAGAGCACCGTCATCGGCCGGGCCTTCGCCTCGGGCCGGAAGGCCGCGTAGAACTGCGCCGTCACTTCGAAGCAGCCGAGATGCGGCGGCAGGAACATCACCGGGCGGCCGTCCGCCAGTGCCGCATCGGCGATCGACATGTCCGCGACCTCCGTCTTTGCGACGATGTCCTGGCGCGGCCGCATCCAGATCCAGGCGGTTTCGAGCGCCTGCTTGCCTGCCTCGGCCGCAGCCGCCGTTGCCAGCGCGGGATCGCTGTAGCCGGCTTGCCGCAGGTTTTCACGCAGCCTGCCCCGGTAGCTCGCCGACAGCCAGTAGACGGCGCGGCCGAGCACGCCGCCGACCGCGTGCACCGTGGCGAGCGGCAGGCGCGCAATGAAGTTGAACAGCAGTCTGAGCACGAAAGTGGTGGAACGGCCGGCGCCGCGCGCGGCGCGGACCTCCGGCGGAGCTTGACCTATAATCCGCTTTCGCCGAGTTAACTGACAACTTGCGGGGCGATCCTCGACAGCATAGCCGAGGCAAATGCCGCTAAAGCGTCGCCGCTCCTCGGGAGTGCGCAACGCGCCCGTAAATCTTCCTCAGGAGCGGATATGTCCAGCGATTTTCTCTTCACCTCAGAGTCGGTGTCCGAGGGACATCCGGACAAGGTCGCTGACCAGATATCAGACGGCATCCTCGACGCAATCCTGACGCAGGACCCGCGCTCCCGCGTCGCCGCCGAGACGCTGGTCAACACCGGATTGGTCGTGCTCGCGGGCGAAATCACGACCAATGCGCATGTCGACTACATCGAGGTCGCGCGCGAGACGATCAAGCGCATCGGTTACGACAACACCGAGTTCGGAATCGACTACAAAGGCTGCGCGGTTCTCGTCGCCTACGACAAGCAGAGCAACGACATCGCGCAGGGCGTGGACCGCGCCAGCGACGACTTCCTGAACCAGGGCGCCGGTGACCAGGGACTGATGTTCGGCTACGCCTGCGATGAAACGCCCGAACTGATGCCGGCGCCGATTTACTACGCGCACCGCTTGGTCGAGCGCCAGGCCGACCTGCGCCGCGACGGGCGCCTGCCGTGGCTGCGGCCCGACGCCAAGAGCCAGATCACGATGCGCTATGTTGACGGCAAGCCGCATTCGATCGACACGGTGGTGCTGTCGACCCAGCATGCACCCGAGATGAGCCTCGGCGACAAGATGAAGCCCGAGTTCACCGAGGCGGTGATCGAGAACATCATCAAGCCGGTTCTGCCCAAGGAGTGGCTGAAGAACACCAACTATCTGATCAACCCCACGGGTCGCTTCGTGGTCGGTGGGCCGCAGGGCGACTGCGGGCTGACCGGGCGCAAGATCATCGTGGACACCTATGGCGGCGCGTGCCCGCACGGGGGTGGTGCGTTCTCCGGCAAGGACCCGTCGAAGGTCGATCGCTCGGCCGCCTATGCTGCGCGCTACGTCGCAAAGAACGTCGTGGCCGCCGGGATTGCACGCCAGTGCCAGGTCCAGGTCGCCTATGCGATCGGCGTTGCGCGGCCGATGAACATCACCGTGTATACCGAAGGTACCGGCGTGATCCCCGATGAGCAGATCGGCAAGCTCGTCGCCGAGCATTTCGACCTGCGCCCGCGCGGCATCGTGCAGATGCTCGATCTGCTGCGCCCGATCTACCAGAAGACCGCGGCCTATGGCCACTTCGGCCGCGACGAGCCCGAGTTCACCTGGGAAAGGACGGACAGGGCGGCTCTGCTCGCCGACGTGGTGGGCATCAAGCGCAAAGCCGCCTGATCGCGGGTTGCCCCACGCCTGGGTGCAAGGGATAATGCGCGTCCGCGGTCGGGGAGATTGACCGCGGCACGAGAAGTCTCCGAGGAGCGTTGCGACGGAGGCGGCCGCCCACTGGCCGCCTCGCCAGGCTCGGAGCGTCCGGCGGCTGCCGGAGATGCCAACGGCGCTCGCCCACTTCTTTGACTGCTAAAGGAGGGCGCGAGATGAGCGCCGTACTCAAATCGAACCCCAAAGGCTCCGACTTCGTCGTGGCCGACCTCAAGCTCGCGGACTGGGGCCGCAGGGAAATCCGCATCGCTGAAACGGAGATGCCCGGATTGATGGCGATCCGCGAGGAGTTCGCCAGCCAGCAGCCGCTGCGCGGAGCGCGGATCACCGGCTCGCTGCACATGACGATCCAGACGGCAGTGCTGATCGAGACGCTGCAGGCGCTCGGTGCAGAGGTGCGCTGGGCGAGCTGCAACATCTACTCGACGCAGGACCATGCGGCCGCGGCCATCGCTGCCAAGGGCACTGCGGTGTTTGCGGTCAAGGGCGAGTCGCTGGACGACTACTGGGAGTACACCCACCGCATCTTTGAATGGCCCGATGGTGGCTACTCCAACATGATCCTCGACGATGGCGGCGACGCCACGCTGCTGCTGCATCTGGGCAGCAAGGCCGAGAAGGACGCCTCGGTGATCGCGCACGCGGCGAGCGAGGAGGAAGTCGCGCTCTTCAAGTCGATCAGGGAGCGGCTTGCGGCGAGTCCGTCGTGGTACTCGACCCGGCTGGGGAAAATCAAGGGTGTGACCGAGGAAACGACGACGGGCGTCAAGCGGCTCTATCAGATGGCCAAGGAAGGGCGGCTCGCGTTTCCGGCGATCAATGTCAACGACTCGGTCACGAAGAGCAAGTTCGACAACCTTTACGGCTGCCGCGAGTCGCTGGTCGATGGCATCAAACGCGCCACCGACGTCATGGTCGCCGGCAAGGTCGCGGTCGTGGCCGGATACGGCGACGTGGGCAAGGGTTCCGCGCAGGCGCTGCGCGCGCTCTCGGCACAGGTGTGGGTCACCGAGATCGATCCCATCTGCGCGCTGCAGGCGTCGATGGAAGGCTTCCGCGTGGTGACGATGGACTATGCCGCCGACAAGGCCGACATCTTCGTGACCGCGACCGGCAACTTCCATGTGATCACGCACGATCACATGAAGAAGATGAAGAACCAGGCGATCGTCTGCAACATCGGGCACTTCGACAACGAGATCGATGTCGCGTCGCTGAAGCAGTACGCCTGGGAAGAGATCAAGCCGCAGGTCGATCACATCATCTTTCCCGACGGCAAGCGGATCATCCTGCTGGCCCAGGGCCGGCTGGTGAACCTGGGCTGCGGCACCGGTCATCCGAGCTACGTAATGAGCTCATCGTTCGCCAACCAGGTGATTGCGCAGATCGAGCTTTACGCCAACACCGACAAGTACCCGGTCGGCGTCTACGTGCTGCCCAAGCACCTTGACGAGAAGGTGGCACGGCTGCAGCTCACCAAGCTCGGTGCCCAACTCACCGAACTCTCGGATGCACAGGCGCGCTACATCGGCGTCCATCGCGACGGACCGTACAAGCCGGATCACTACAGGTATTGATCGACGAAACGTTTCGCGACCGACGGAGTACGCCGGGCACGATGCTCGTCACGTCTGAACAAGAGGTCGGCCCGGGACGGCCCCGGCGCCCGGCCTGAACGCAACCGCAGCCAACAGGGGACTTCCATGCGCTTTGTGCTGGTCTGGATACTCAACGCGATTGCCCTGCTGGGCGTCGCATACATCTACCCAGGTGTGCAGGTGCAGGACTGGCTGTCGGCGGCGATCGCCGCGCTCGTGCTCGGCCTGGTCAATACGCTGGTAAAGCCATTCCTCGTGCTGCTCACGCTGCCGGTCACGATCGTGACGCTCGGCCTGTTTCTGCTGGTGCTGAACGCGCTGCTCTTCTGGGGCGTCTCAGAAGTCGTCAAGGGCTTCCACGTCGACGGCTTCTGGGCCGCACTCATCGGCGCGCTGCTCTACAGCATCATCGGCTGGCTGCTGTCGAAGCTCCTTCCGGATCGCCGATAGTGGCGGAACGCACGTATAGCTTCGAATTCTTTCCGCCGAAGACGCCGGAGGGAGATGACAAGCTGCGCGCGGTGCGTGCGCGGCTGGCCGCGGTGAGGCCCGCCTTTTTCTCAGTCACGTTCGGTGCCGGGGGCTCGACCAAGGAAGGCACCTGGAAGACGGTGATGGCGATGCACGCGGAAGGACTGCCCGTGGCGCCGCACATCTCGTGCATCGGCACGACCCGCGCATCGGTGCGAGATCTCCTCAAGGGATACCGGCTGGCGGGAATCCGCCGTCTGGTGGCGCTGCGCGGCGACGTTCCATCGGGTGCCGCCGGTGGCGCGGGCGACTTCCGCTATGCCAATGAACTGGTCGAATTCATCCGGGCCGAAACTGCTGACTGGTTCCACGTCGAAGTGGCAGCGTACCCCGAGTACCACCCGCAGGCGCGTTCGCCGACCGATGACCTCACCAACTTCGTCCGCAAGATCACTGCTGGCGCGAACTCTGCCATCACCCAGTACTTCTACAACTCCGACGCCTACTTTCGTTTCGTCGCCGAGGCAGGCAAGCTCGGCTGCACGGTTCCGATCGTCCCGGGCATCATGCCGATCACGAACTTCACGCAGCTCGCCCGTTTTTCCGATGCCTGCGGCGCGGAGATTCCGCGCTGGGTGCGGCGCCGGCTCGAGAGCTTCGGCGACGATCGCGAGTCGATCCGCGCGTTCGGCCTCGACGTCGTCACCCACCTGTGCGACCGCCTGCTTACGGGCGGCGCCCCGGGGCTTCATTTCTATACGATGAACCAGTCGGAAGCCACGCTAACGCTCTGGCAGCGGCTGAACCTCCCCCGCTAGCCGTGGGGGGGGGGCGGGGGCCGCCCCCCCCCCCCGGGGTTAAGAAAGTGTGGGGGCCGGGCGGGGGGGGCCCCCGCACCCCCGCCCCGACCGCGGCCGCGGCGCGCTCCGCCGCTCGCAGGAGGCTGCGCCAGCTGAACGCGGGCTCCATCACCTGGACACGCGCATAGCCGAGTCCTTCGACAACGGCCAGTCCGCGCGACTTCAGCGCAACCTCTTCGCCGTCGCCGGCAAAGACATCGTCGGTCCGGCCCTCTTCGGTGAGCCAGATCCCGCCGTAGATGACCTTGATCCGCGTGTGCGGCCGCGACTGCAGCAGCAGCATCTGTTCATAGCCCAGGTCGACGGTTCGTGTGAGTGTCGGGCCCCAGTCCATTTCTTCCTCCTATGCGATTCCTGCATTCGTCGAATGCCGGTATGCGCATTGGACGCCTCTCACGTGGCAGCGACAAACGAAAAGCACGCAGGCTATACATGCATAAAATGCATGTATACTTGATCCAATGCCCGCTCCCAAACCGCGTCGTCGGCGCCCGATCGGCCTGGCCGGGCTGCGCGGTTTCGATGCCGCCGCCCGCCACCTCTCGTTCACGTTGGCTGCGGCCGAACTCAACCTGACGCAATCGTCGATCAGCCGCCAGATTGCCGCGCTCGAGCGCCAGATCGGTCGACCGCTCTTCGAACGCCGCACCCGCGCGCTCGAACTTACCGCTGCGGGGGAACGGCTGTTCGCGGCGGTCCGCCAAGCGGTGCTGGCAGTGGACCGGACCGTCGATGAAATCCGCGGCGACGGCGGAACGCCGCGGGTCACGATCACCACCTATGCGTCATTCGCCTCGCTGTGGCTGGTGCCACGCCTGCCGGACTTCCAGCAGCAGCATCCGGGCGTCGACATCCGGATCGACGCCTCGGACCGAATGATCGAACTCGAGTCCGACGACGTCGATATCGCAATCCGTTGGCTCCGACCCGGCGCCCCGGTGCCGACCGACGCTTTGCTGCTGCAGGCCGAAGAAGCGACGCCGGCGCTGAGCCCTCGCCTTCTCGCTGAGCGCCCCGCGCCGTTGCGCAATCCCTCCGACCTGGCCACGCTGCCAATGCTCGCGATGGACGAGAGCGTGCCGAGCGCTCCCTACAGCAACTGGACGCGCTGGTGCGAGTTCGCCGGCGTTCCGAACTTCGACGGCGCTGCGCGGCTGTATTTCACCTACGTCGACCAGTCGGTACAGGCCGCGGTCCGCGGGCAGGGCGTCGCCCTCGTGCGCACGCCGTTTGTCGATGACCTGGTCGCGAGCGGCGACCTCGTGACGCCGTTTCCCTCGTTGCGGATGCCGACCGGCTACCGCTACTTCCTGATCGTGAACCGCAAGCGTGCGAACGTTCCGCATGTCGCCGCGTTCCGCGCCTGGGTGATCAGCGAATTCCAGCGCGGACCCCATCGACTGACCTGAGCCGCGATGAGCGAGTTCGTCGACTATGTGCTGGACCTCATGGGCTCATGGGGCGAGGTCCGCGCCCGCCGCATGTTCGGCGGCTACGGCCTGTATCACGGTGGCCGGATGTTCGCGCTCGTCATGGACGACACCCTTTACCTGAAGGCCGACGATTCGACCATCGAACGACTCGTGGCCGCCCGCAGCGCGCCGTTCGTGTACGAGGGCGGCGGCCGGAGGATCGAACTCAGCTACTGGCGCGCGCCCGAGGCCTGTCTGGACGATGCGGCAACGATGAAGGAGTGGTGCTCGATCGCGTGGATGGCTGCACAGAGCGGGCAGCGCGCGGCCCGGCCGTCGCTTCCGCGCTGTGGCGCCGCGAAGTCCGGCGCCAACGTGCGGGCTAGAAAGCCCCGCTCTCCGTAAGCACCGCGTCGAGTTGCATGTCGTGCACACGCGGATCGATTGTCTCGAGCCGAGCGCATTCGAACGCGACACCGACGACGAGCGGCCACGGCACCATGCGGGCGAGCGTGCGGTCGTAGTAACCGCCGCCGTATCCCAGCCGGTAGCGGCGGGCATCGAAGCCCACGCACGGAATCAGTAGTGCATCCGGTTGCACGGGCCGGCCGTGCGCCGGCACCGGAATGCCGAAGTCGCCGGCGCGCATCGGCGCTTCGCGCGCCCAGGCATGGAACACCAGCGCGTCACCGCTGACCACCGGCAGTGCCGCAGCGCGGTGCGGGCCTTCCTCCAGCCAGTCCGCGACGATCGTCCGCAGGTCGGGCTCGCCACGGATCGGCCAGAAGAATCCGAGCGCCCGCACATCGGCGCGGGCGATCCAGGCGGCGACCTGCTCGCCCAGTTCGCGTTCGAGCCGCTCCCGATCCGGCATGGCGGCACGCAGCTCCAGCAGTCGCTGTCGCTGCAACTTTCGCTGCGCTTCACTCTCCAATCGGCACCCGCGGAATCAATGTGGCGGCGGCTATACGCGCGAAACTTCTCGCGGCCATGTTCTAATCTTGCCGAATGCGTTTCGTTTCATCGATCAAGGCAGTCTATACGTCCGTGCTCGTGGCATTGCTGGCGGTGACGCTGCCTGCGGCGCACGCGGCTGCACCGGCCACGGTCGCACTTTCCCCCGCCGACCAGGCCTTCATGGCTGCGCGTGACGCCGCGCGCAGCGGCGACCGAGCCAAGCTCGCGCAGCTGGCACCGCAGCTTGCGACGCATCCGCTCGCCGGCTATGTCGACTACTGGCAGCTCGCTGCACGCCTGCGCACGGATCCCGACGCCGCGCAGAGGGTGGAGGAGTTCCATGCGCGCTATCCGGACAGCTACGTGTCGGATCGGCTGCGCCTCGACTGGGCGCTCGCTCTGGGCGACCGGGGCGACTTCAGCGGGTTCGAGCGTGAGGCAGCCAGGCTGGTCTGGAACACCGACGACAGCCAGTTGCGCTGCTATGCGGCGCTCGCGAAGTACCGCAACGCCTCGGGCGCGCAGCTCGATGTGCTGGCGCGCGACGCGCGTCAGATGCTTGCCAACACGCGCGATTCGGCAGGAGAAGGCTGCCTCGCGCTGACCGAGGCGCTGCTCGCCGACGGCCGCATCTCCGTATGGGAGCGCGTGCGCGCGCTCGTCGAGCAGAACCAGCTGCCGACCGCCAAGCGCATCGGTGCCCGCGCGCTGGATTCGGCGGGCAAGCCGGTGGACCCGAAGCTGCTCGCGCAGGCGATCGACCGGCCGGCGGCCTTTCTGGTCGCACATGAGCGGCGCTTGACCCAGATCCAGCGCGAACTTGCCATCGTCGCGATCGCACGGCTGGCGCGCGACAGTCCGAGCGAGGCCGCCGAGTACGCCAATTCACTGAACCTGCTGCTGACGCCCGAGCAACGCGGCATCGTCTGGGGACGCATCGGTCATACCGGGGCCCTGCGCCTGCTGCCCGAAGCGAGCGAGTGGTACCGGCGTGGCGGCGAGCAGGTCGGAGTCGGACCCGATGCGGCGCGGGTCGACGAAGTGCTCGAGTGGCAGGCCCGGGCCGCGCTGCGCGCCGGCGACTGGGGCACGGTCAAGGCCACGATCGATCGCATGCCAGCGGTGCTGCGCGCCGATCCGGCGTGGACCTACTGGTATGGGCGGGCGCTGAAGGCCGAGGGACGGACGGCCGAGGCGCAGGACCACTTCGCGCGGATCGCGCTGGGTTTCCACTTCTACGGCAAGCTCGCGGCCGAGGAACTCGGCATCCCGATCGTGTTGCCAGTGCAGGCGCCGGCAGCGACGGCCGAGGAGATCGCGCCGATGGCCAGGAATCCGGGGTTTGCGCGTGCGCAGAAATTCTATGAGCTCGGCCTGCGGGTCGAGGGCAACCGCGAATGGAGCTGGCAGCTGCGCGGAATGACCGATCGCCAGCTGCTGGCGGCCGCCGAATACGCGCGCTCGCAGTCGCTGCTTGACCGCATGATCAACACCTCGGACCGCACGCGCAACGATTTCGACTTCACGCAACGCTTTCCGGCGCCGTTCCGCGACGCGATGGCGCTTTATGCCGCGCCGCTCGGTCTCGACGAGACCTGGGTGTATGGGCTGATCCGCCAGGAATCACGCTTCATCATGGATGCGCGCTCCAGTGTTGGCGCATCGGGCCTGATGCAGCTGATGCCGGCGACCGCGCGCTACGTTGCGCGCAAGATGAATGTCAGCGACTACGCGCCCGGCCGCGTCAGCGAGCGCGATCTGAACCTGCAGCTCGGCACGGGTTACCTCAAGCTGGTGCTGGACGATCTCGACGGCAATCCGGTGCTGGCCACGGCGGCCTATAACGCCGGCCCGGGGCGCCCGCGCGCCTGGCGCGCCAGCCTGGTCAGGCCGGTCGAGGGGGCGATCTTCGTCGAAACCATTCCGTTCAGCGAAACGCGCGAGTACGTCAAGAAGGTCATGTCGAACACGGTCTATTACGCGGCGCTGTTCGAGAACAAGGCCCAGTCGCTGAAGCAGCGCATGGGTACGATCGCGCCGAAAGCCGCGGGCGTCAGCGAGCTGCCGTAGGTAGCCTGGCCGCGCAACGGTCGGCACCTGCTCGATAGAATCGCCGCAAGTCGCACTTCAGGCTGACTCCGTGAAACACCAAGACATCCTCGTCGTCGGCGGCGCGGGCTTTGTCGGCCGCCACGTCGTGAATCGGCTGGTCGATCGGGGCCTCGCCGTGACCGTGCCAACGCGGCGGCCCGGCGCCGCGAAACACCTGATCACGCTGCCGACAGTGGACCTGGTCGAGGCCGACGTGAACGACGACGCGGATCTCGATCGCCTGCTCGAAGGACGCGATGCAGTGGTCAATCTGGTCGGCATCCTGCAGGGTTCGCGCGGCGTGCCATACGGTCGCGAATTCGCGCAGGCGCATATTGAGCTGCCGCGGCGGATCGTCGCGCGCTGCGCCGCGCAAGGCATCCGGCGCTACCTGCACATGAGCTCGCTCGGCGCCGACTCGCGCGGACCGTCGATGTACCAGCGCAGCAAGGGCGACGGCGAAGCGACCGTGCGCGCGAGCGCGCTCGACTGGACGATTTTCCGGCCTTCGGTGATCTTCGGTCCCGAGGACCGGTTCCTCAACACCTTTGCCACGCTCGCAACCATGGCGCCGGTGCTGCCGATCGCGAACGCGGCCACCCGGTTCCAGCCCGTCTGGGTCGTCGATGTCGCGGACGCGTTTGCCAACGCGCTCGACAACCCGAAGACCTATCGCCAGATCTATGAGATGGCCGGACCACGTATCTACACGTTGCGCGAACTGGTGCGGTTCGCGGCCTCGGCATCGGGGCATCCGCGCGTCGTCGTCGGCCTGCCGGCGGGGCTGGCTCGCGCTCAGGCCACTCTGATGGAGCTGGCGCCCGGCGAGCCGCTGATGTCGCGTGACAATCTGGACTCGATGCAGCGGGACAACATCGCTACCGCGCAGCCCTACACGCCGGCTCCGGAACTCGGCATCGAGCTTCATTCGATGGAAACCGAAGCGGCAGAGTATCTGTCCGGACAAGGCCAGCGCTCGCGGCTCGGCTCGTACCGGGCACGTGCGCGCCGCTAGGAGATGGCATGCAGCGCGACTACGAACTGCCTGACGAATTCCGAGACGCCGCCGACCGCTTCGTCAGTCTCGCCAAGCAACTCGGCGAAACGCGTTCGCACGACTGGGTGCGCGCCGTGCTGATGTACGCCGCGGCGCGCTACAGCGCCTTCAACTGGCTCAACAGCGACGATGCGGCCATCCAGGCGCCCGACGAAGCCGCCACCTACTTCGCCAGCGAGTACCGGACGATGTTCCGGGAGAGCCTTAAGGAACTCGAGCCGGCGTACCGCGGCCACGGAAAGGCCAGTGCATGAACCGGATCCTTGTCATTGGTAACAAGAACTACTCGAGCTGGTCGCTGCGCCCCTGGCTGGCGCTGCGGCACGCCGGAGTGGCTTTCGACGAGCTGCGCATCGTGCTCGACCAGCCGTCGACCAAGGCGGAAATTCTGCGGCGTTCCCCCAGCGGCAAGGTGCCGTGCCTGATCGACGGGTCGCTGGTGGTCTGGGATTCACTGGCCATCTGCGAGACCGCCAACGAGCGCTACCTCGCGGGTGCCCTATGGCCCACGGACGCCGATGCGCGTGCACACGCACGGGCCGTATCGGCCGAGATGCATTCGGGCTTCGCGGCGCTGCGCACGCACATGCCGATGGACATCCGTTCGAGCCGCCCGGACCAGGGTGCGTCGACAGCGCAGCGCGCCGACGTCGCCGCCGACATCGTGCGCATCCAGGCCCTCTGGACCGACTGCCTCGAGCGCAGCGGCGGGCCGCTGCTGTACGGACGTTTTTCGATCGCCGATGCGTTCTTCGCGCCGGTCGTCACACGTTTCCGCACCTATGGTGTGAGCCTGCCGACCGCACTCTCTGCCTATGCAGATCGCATCCTGGCTCTGCCGGCGATGCGCCAATGGGTTGAAGCCGCCCGGGCGGAATCCGAAGTGATCGAGTATTGATGAAGTTCTACCGCGTCGGCGGCTGCGTGCGCGACGCGCTTCTCGGCGAGGACCGGCAGCGCCGGGGCGAGCTCGACACGGCGCTCGAAACCGATCGGGACTGGGTCGTCGTCGGCGGATCACCCGACGAGATGGCGGCACTCGGCTTCCGGCCGGTGGGCCGCGAGTTCCCGGTCTTCCTGCACCCGGAAACCAACGAGGAGTACGCGCTGGCGCGCACCGAGCGCAAGACCGCGCCGGGCTACAAGGGTTTCGTCTTTCATGCCGCGCCCGACGTCACGCTCGAAGCCGACCTGGCGCGCCGCGATCTCACGATCAACGCGATGGCGCTTGACGAAGACGGTCGCCTGATCGATCCCCACAACGGCGCACGCGACCTGCGGGCCGGCGTACTGCGCCACGTCGGCCCCGCCTTCGCCGAGGATCCGGTGCGCATCCTGCGGCTGGCGCGCTTCGCCGCGCGCTTTCCGGACTTCCGCGTGGCTCCGCAGACCGCCGAGCTAGTGTGCGAGATGGTTCGCAACGGCGAGGCTGACGCGCTGGTGCCTGAGCGCGTGATGCAGGAACTCTCGCGCGGCCTGATGGAGCGCAAGCCGTCGCGGATGCTGCAGGTCCTGCGCGACAGCGGTCTGATCGACCGGTTGTACAGCGAACTGCAGGACATCGAGTCCACCGCGGCCGCGCTCGATCGCGCGGCCGAGAAGGGTCTGGTCCTGCCCGCACGCTTCGCGGTGCTGGCAAGCGCCTGCCGCACACCACGCAGCGTGGCCGACCTGATCGGCAAGCTGCGGGTGCCGCAGGAGGCTGCACAACTGGCGCGGCTGCTCGTCGAAATGCGCGACACGCTTTCGAGCGCACAATCGTCCGCACTCATCGTCGATGCGCTCGAGCGCGCCGACGCGTTCCGTCGGCCCGAGCGTTTTGAGGTGCTGCTGCAGACATTCGAGACCGCGTATGAGCAGTCGGCCGATCGATTCCGCCTGGCTGCGCGAGCCGCCGCCGAGATCGACGCGGGTGCGCTGGCGAGCCTGCATCGGAACGATCCTGCCGAAATTCCACGTGCCGTACGGCAGGCGCGCATCGTCGCCGTCAGTCGCGCGCTGCATGGATCGGTCGAAGGCGATCCCGGCCACGTGCAGCCGGGTCGCGCCGCGAGTGCGAACGACGATCACTGATCCGCGCCGGCCGCAGGCCGCGCGCCGTCGCAGTGTCTAGAGGATCCGGGCCAGCGCCGTCAACAACAGCGAGAGCACGACAGTGCTGGTGAACGGCAGCACGACCTCACGTCCCTGATAGCGGAAGCGCAGGTCGCCCGGAAGGCGTCCGATGCCGAGCTTCTGCAGCCACGGCTGCAACGCGGTCAGCACGAGTAGCGCAAGGAAGGTCGTCAGCAGCCATTTCATGGTTGACCGCCAGTGTACGCGGCGAGCCCGGCGTTCCCGGAGCTGCCCGTCCTCACAGCCGCGTCGTGCGGTCTCCGCGGGCGAATCCGATCAGCGGCCCATCGACATCCTTGCCGAGCGCGAGCACCTTGAAGAGCTCGCCCATCTCCGCCTCGGAAACGAGGCGATGCACCGCGCTCGCCTGCTGCGGCGCGGGGCCATCGTGCAGACGATCGGTCAACCCGCAGTTGAGTAGAAAGTGCGCCTGCGTGGTGAAGCCCAGCACCTGCAGGCCGGCGCCGTGGCCGGCATCGGCGATCGCAGTGAAGTCGACGTGGGCCGTCAGATCGTTGCAGCCCGGCAACCAGAACGGATCGACGTGGGCGTGGTGCCGGTAGTGGCACATCAGCGTGCCCATCAGGCGCTGCGGGTGGTAGTACTCGCGCCGGGGAAAGCCGTAGTCGATCAGCAGCACCACGCCGCGCCCGAGCCAGCCCGCTGCGGAGCGGGTCCAGGCGCGCGCGGCCAGGCCGACTTCGGACGCGTAGCCGTCCGGCAACGCGCCGAGTTCGCTCTCGATTTCCGTCACCGCGTCCAGCAATTCGGCCGTGGCCTCGCGCTCGGAGTAGACGAAAGCTTCGCCGCGCAGCGTGACGCCGCGCTCCAGGACGGCGCCGCCGCGCTTGACGAACATGCGTACCGGCATGACGTCCAGCACTTCGTTCGCCAGCATCACGCCCTCGAAGCCTTGCGGAGGCGCCGTCAGCCACCGCACCGCCGACTCGCTCCCCAGCCGCGCGCGTTGCCGCTGCTGCAGTTCGGCAGATACCTCGACGATGAGGTACTGCTCGCATTCGCTGCCGCGCGCACGCAGTGCAGCCAGCAGATCGGCCGCCAGGCGGCCGGAACCTGCGCCGAATTCGAGGATTCGGCACGGACCGTCGCGGAAAATCTGTGCAACCTGCGCCGACAGCGCCTGCGCGAACAGCGGGGAGATCTCGGGAGCGGTCACGAAGTCGCCACCGCTGCCGGCGTTGCCGAACTTCGTCGCTCCCGCCGCGTAATACCCGAGCCCGGGCGCATACAGCACGCGATCCATATAACGATCGAACGCGATCCAGCCGCCGCCGGCCTCGACCTCCGCAGCGATCAGCGCCCGCAGCCGCGCGCTGATCGCGCTCTGCTCGGCGGTCGGTCGTGGCAGTTCGAGACGTGCAATCGCCATAGGCCGATGGTAGCCAAGTCACCCCGCTAAACTGCCGGGCTTCGGAGTCAGCATGGTCACCCGCCGCAGAACAAAGGCCGCCGGCGCCGCGCTCATCACGGGTGCGGCGCGCCGCATCGGACGCGAAATCGCCGTCGCGCTCGCGCGCGACGGCTGGGACATCGCCGTGCATTACGCGAATTCGCGCGACGACGCGCTGGAGACCGTGCGTCTGGTCGAAGCCACGGGGCGGCGCGCCATCGCAGTCAATCGCGACCTCGCTGTCGAGGCTGGAGTCCGCAGCCTGCTGGCCGAGTGCGCACACGACCTCAGCGAGGTCACCTGCATCGTCAACAATGCCTCGGTCTTCGAGTATGACGACGCGACGACCTTCACCGCCGACATACTCGCCCGCGTCGTTCGAACCAATGTCGCGGCGCCGGTTCTGCTCGCTCAGGCGCTCCATGCCAGCCTGCCGGCCAACGACCGCGGCGTCGTGATCAACCTGCTCGACCAGAAGCTCTGGAATCCGAACCCGGACTTCCTCTCGTACACGCTGTCGAAGGCGGCGCTGCGGGAGGCGACCGTGCTGCTCGCACAGGCGCTCGCGCCGCGCGTGCGCGTCGTCGGCATCGCGCCCGGCCTCACGCTGCCGTCGGGCGATCAGTCGCCGGCCGATTTCGAGGCCGCGCACGCCGGGACACCGCTGGGCCGCTCCAGCCACCCCGAAGACATCGCGGCTGCCGCGGTGTTCCTCGCCAAGGCGCCCTCGATCACCGGCACGACGCTGCTGGTGGACGGTGGCCAGCACCTCGTCGGCAGCCCACGCGACGTGATGTTTCTGACCGAAGTTGCGGCGCCTGCGACGACAGCATGACTGGCCTGCTCGACCCACGCCTCGCCGACTGCCGCCGGCTCTTCCTGCGGCATTACGTCGTCGACGCCAACATCGGCATTCACGCTGCTGAGAAGGAAGGCGCGCAGCGCCTCGCCCTCAACGTGGACCTCTTTGTGCCGCTGGCGCTTTCGACGCCGCGCCACGACAAGATCCACGAGGTGGTCGATTACGACTTTATCCGGCTGACGATCCGCCACCGCATCGAGCAGGGGCACATCAACCTGCAGGAGACACTGGTCGACGACATCGCCCGCAGCCTGCTGGCGCACCCCGCAGTGCGCGCAGTGCGAGTCGCCAGCGAAAAGCCGGACGTCTATGCCGATGTCGACGCGGTCGGCATCGAAGTCCTGCATTTCAAGGATGCGCCGTGAGCGCAGCGACAGATCGGCGCGCCAGTGCTACGGCACAGGGCGCAGTAATTCCGCGAAGCGCGCCGCAGAGGGCCGCGCGCGAGGACGCGAAGCTCGAGAAGCGCCTGATCCGGCTGGTCGGCCAGGCAATCGGCGACTTCGGCATGATCGAACGCGGCGACAGGGTGATGGTGTGTCTGTCCGGCGGCAAGGACAGCTACAGCCTGCTCGAGATCCTGCTGACCTTGCGCGATCGCGCTCCGATCGACTTCGAGATCGTCGCCGTCAACCTCGACCAGAAGCAGCCGGGCTTCCCGGCCGATGTGCTGCCGGCTTACCTCGCCCACCGCGGCGTGCCTTTCCGTATCGAGACGCAGGACACATACTCGATCGTCACGCGGGTGATCCCGGCCGGGCGGACGATGTGCTCGCTGTGCTCGCGGCTGCGGCGCGGCGTTCTGTATCGCGTCGCACGCGAACTCGGCGCGACGAAGATCGCGCTCGGCCACCATCGCGACGACATTCTGGCCACGTTCTTCCTCAATCTCTTCTACGGTGGGCGCATCAAGAGCATGCCGCCGAAACTCGTCTCGGACGACGGGCGCAACATCGTGATCCGGCCGCTGGCCTACGCTCCGGAGGCCGATCTCGTGCGTTTTGCCGCGATCAAGCAGTTCCCGATCATTCCCTGCAATCTGTGCGGCTCGCAGGACAACCTGAAGCGGCAGGAGGTGAGGCGGATGCTGCAGGAGTGGGATAAGCGATTCCCGGGGCGGGTGAAGAACACGTTCAATGCACTGGCGCGCGTGGTGCCGTCGCACCTGATGGATCGAGGACTCTACGACTTCGCCGGGCTGCGGCCGACGGGGCAGCCACTTGCCGACGGTGACATCGCCTTCGATGACGAGCCGTGTGCGGCGGAGGACGAGCCTACGCACGGCGTGATCCGTTTCGCCGAAGCGGAATAGTCCCGCGCGTCGCGCTCCAGGTCGTCGCCCCTGGGCCGCGACCGAGGCGCGGCGAACGCGGACCTAGATAAGCAGAACTGCGGCAAGGACGGCGGCGAGCGCGAGCCAGTACGCCGTCCGGGCGCCACCGACCGCCGATGCGCCGTCGTCGGCCGAGCCGCGCGCCGGTGTCACCGGCCGCCGCGCTGCAGGTCGGGCCGGGGCAAGGGCGAACAGGCGCGCGCCGGGCCGCGCAACCGCCAGGTCGGACCGCTGCAGCGACGGCGCAAAGGCTGCTGGTGTGCAGGTGCGGATGAATTCCAGCGCGACCTGCCACTCCTGCATCGTGGCTTCCGCCACGGTCAACGCCATCGCGTCGTCGCTCATCCCGTACATTTCGGCCCCCGCCTGTCGCGTCATTGATGGGAGGCATCTTGGCGGCCTGCGTGTTCGGACGCTGCGGCGCCTGCGGCGCCGGAAATGCGGAAGATTCGACGTCCGGCCGGTGGCCGGCCCGCTTCAGCCCTTGCCACCCTTGGCGTTCGAGAGGAAATAGGTGAGGGCCGCGATGACCAGTGCGATCGCCGCGCCGACGCGCAGCAGATCGCGCTCGCCATCCCATGAGACGACGAGTCCCAGGAACAGGACCGCCAGCACGACGATGACGACGCCGATCAGCTTGTTCTTCAGGTCGTCGAACGTGCGTACCTGGAGCCACTCGGGCAGCTCGATGTCGGCGTTGATGAACAGTTCGTACAGCCCGAGCGCGATGATCAGCAGCACGGTGCCGAGCAGGAACAGGTCAACGATCTCGATGAACGCGAGCGCGAGCAGCTTCGCGCCCGTGCTGCTGACGTCGGCCTTGGTCACCAAGTCCACCAGCACAACGACCGATTCGGCCAGTCCGTAGGCGAACAGCGCCAGCGCCGCGGCGAGCGAGCCCAGCACGGCGGCCAGCACCAGGTAGCGGCTCTTGGCGAGGAGCGCGCGCAGCATCGAGGCTTCAGGCGAGGAAAAGCTGGTAAGCCGGGTTCGATGTCTCGTCCCAGTGCCGGTAGCCGAGTTCGTCGAGGAACGTCGCAAAGCCACGCCGCTCCGCATGCGGCACCTGCAGGCCCACCAGAACGCGCGAGTAGTCCGCGCCCTGGTTGCGATAGTGGAACATCGAGATGTTCCATCCCGGCGCCATGCTGGTCAGGAACTTCATCAGCGCTCCGGGACGCTCAGGAAACTCGAAGCGGTAAACGCGCTCGCCCTCGGCCAGCACGCTCTTCCCGCCGACCATGTAGCGCACATGCTCCGCAGCCAGCTCATCGTGCGTCAGATCGACGGTCGGGTAGCCATGCTGGCGGAAGCTCCTCGCGAGCTTCTCGTTGTCACCGGCGCTGGCCGTGCTGATGCCGACGAAGACCTGCGCCTGAACCGCGTCGCTGATGCGATAGTTGAATTCGGTGACGCTGCGGCTGCCCACGAGTTCGCAGAAGCGCTTGAAGCTGCCGCGCTCCTCCGGAATGGTCACTGCGAACAACGCCTCGCGCGCCTCGCCGACCTCGGTACGCTCGGCGACGAAGCGCAGGCGATCGAAATTCATGTTGGCGCCCGAAGCGACGGCAACCAGCGTCCTGCCCTTAAGCTTGTCGCGCGCGGCGTAGGCCTTCATGCCGGCGATCGCCAGCGCACCTGCGGGCTCGAGGATCGAGCGCGTGTCCTGGAAGACATCGCGAATGGCCGCGCAGATCGCGTCGGTATCGACCAGCACGACTTCGTCGACGAACTGCCGGCACAGCCGGAAGGTCTCCTCGCCGACCTGGCGCACCGCCGTGCCGTCGGAAAAGAGTCCCACGTCGTGCAGCTGCACGCGACGCCCGGCTGCGACCGAGCGCGCCATCGCATCGGAGTCGACGGTCTGCACGCCGACGACCTTCACGTCGGGCGCCAGCGCCTTGAAGTACGCCGCGACGCCGGAGATGAGTCCGCCACCGCCGATCGGCACGAACACCGCGTGCAGCGGGCCGTGCTCGGCCGGATGGTGCTGCCGCAGGATCTCCATCGCCACCGTGCCCTGCCCGGCGATCACGTCCGGATCGTCGAAGGGATGCACGAACGTAAGCTTGCGCCTGGCCTGCAGCTCGAGCGCGTGCGCGTAGGCATCCGAGTACGAGTCACCGTGCAGGATGACCTCGGCGCCGCGCGACTGCACCGCTTCGACCTTCACCTGCGGCGTCGTTACCGGCATCACGATCACCGCGCGGCAACCGAGCTTCTGCGCAGCCAGCGCCACGCCCTGAGCGTGATTGCCAGCCGACGCCGCGATGACCCCGCGCTTGAGTTGTTCGCGGGGCATCCGCGCCATCTTGTTGTAGGCGCCGCGCAGCTTGAAGCTCTTGACCGGTTGCAGGTCCTCACGCTTCAGCAGCACCCGATTGCCGAGCCGCGTCGACAATCGTGGCGCTTCTTCCAGCGGTGACTCGATCGCAACGTCGTACACGCGCGCCGTCAGGACTCGGCGCAGGTATTCCTGTGCGGGCATGGCCCTCCTCCGACCGCAGAAAGTACCACGGGGCTGGCGCGCCGCTGGCCTACCATGCGCGCCATGGAAGACACGCCCGACGCCGCGCCCTACTCGGGCCTGACTCCCGATGTGGTGCTCAACGCGCTCGACGGTGCAGGACTCGTCACCACCGGCTCGCTGCTCGCGCTGAACAGCTACGAGAACCGCGTCTTCCAGGTCGGTGTTGAGCTCGACGACGGCCAGCCGGGATTCGTCGTCGCGAAGTTCTACCGGCCCGGCCGCTGGACCGACGCGCAGATCCTCGAGGAGCACGCGTTCACCGCCGAACTCGCGGCGGCCGAAGTGACTGCCGTACCGCCGCGGCCACTGCATGGCCGGACGCTGAATCGCTACACCGACTTTCGCTTCTCGGTCTTCGCCCGGCGCGGCGGGCGCGCGCCATTGCTAGACAACACGGAGGTGCTCGAGTGGATCGGGCGCTTTCTCGGGCGCATGCACGCCGTCGGGCGAAGCCGGCCGTTCGCTGTGCGCCCTTCCCTCGATATAGAAACCTTCGGCCGCGAGCCGCGCGATTACCTTCTGCGCCACGACTGGCTGCCCGCCGAACTGCGCGAGGTCTACGCGGGCGTATCGCAGCAGGCGCTCGACGAGGTCGCACGCGCATACGAACGCGCGGGCTCGGTCGCCACGATCCGGGTGCACGGCGACGTGCACGAGGGCAACGTGCTGTGGTACGACGGGCTGACCGAGCACGGTCCGCACTTCGTCGACTTCGATGATGCGCGCACAGGCCCGGCCGTCCAGGACCTGTGGATGCTGCTCGGTGCCGATCGCGCCGAGCAGACGCAGCGCCTCGCGGACCTGCTCGCCGGCTATGAGGATTTCAGCGAGTTCGACCGGCGCGAACTGCATCTGGTCGAGGCGCTGCGGACCTTGCGGCTGATCCACTACGCCGCGTGGATTGCGCGCCGCTGGAACGACCCCGCGTTTCCCGCAGCGTTTCCCTGGTTCAATACGCAGCGCTACTGGCAGGACCGCGTCCTCGAACTGCGCGAGCAGATCGCTGCGACGCAGGAGCCACCGCTCGTGGCCTGAGCCCTCGGTCGGGCGCCGCAAAGCGGCGCGGGACTTCGGTGTTCGCTGCGATGCAAAAGATACAATTCGGGTCCAGGCGTCCGCAGGGGCCATCGGCCCGACTTCATGAACGCTCCCGTCCCTCCGAAGGGATTGCGCTCCGATCCCGCGCTGATCGAACCTCCGGTTCGGTTGCGCGAGATTCCGTACAACTACACGTCGTTCTCGGATCGCGAGATCGTGATCCGCCTGCTCGGGCCTGACGCCTGGCGCGTGCTCGACGAATTGCGCAGCGAAAGGCGCACCGGCCGCTCGGCGCGCATGTTGTACGAGGTGCTCGGCGACATCTGGGTCGTCCGCCGCAATCCCTACCTGCAGGACGACCTGCTCGACAACCCGAAGCGCCGCACAGCGCTGATCGGGGCGCTGCACCACCGGCTCGGCGAGATCGAAAAGCGGCGCCAGCCCGAGGACGCCGGACGCGATGCGAAGGTCGGCCAGTTGCTCGCGGCCGCGCGCCGCGCGGTGCAGAGCTTCGAGGACGAATTCCGCTCGACCTGGGACCTGCGCAAGGCCGCGCGCCGCGTGCTCGCGCGTCACACGCGCGAAGACAACATCCGCTTCGACGGCTTCGCACGCGTCTCGCACGTGACCGATGCCACCGACTGGCGCGTCGAATATCCGTTCGTCGTGCTGCAGCCCGATCGTGAAGACGAGGTCCCCGGCCTCGTGCGCGCCTGCGTCGAACTCGGCCTGACCATCATCCCGCGCGGCGGCGGCACGGGCTACACCGGCGGCGCGGTGCCGCTGACCCCGCTGTCCGCGGTGATCAACACCGAGAAGCTCGAGGCGATGTCCGAGATCGAGCGCGTTGCGCTGGCGGGCGTGACCGAGCCGGTACCGACCGTGTTCGCCGAGGCCGGCGTCGTCACCAAGCGCGTCAGCGACGCGGCCGAGCGCGGCGGGCATGTGTTTGCGGTCGACCCGACATCTGCCGACGCGTCCTGCGTCGGCGGCAACATCGCGATGAACGCCGGCGGCAAGAAGGCGGTGCTGTGGGGCACGGCGGTCGACAACCTCGCCTGGTGGCGTATGGTCGACCCGGAAGGCAACTGGCTCGAGGTGCAGCGTGTCGGCCACAACCTCGGCAAGATCCATGACGCCGCCGAGGCGGTGTTCGAACTCACGTGGAAGGATGGACGCCAGCCCGCGGCGAAGGCCAGGATACTGCGCAGCGAGCGCCTCGTCGTTCCCGGTGCGCAGTTCCGCAAGGTCGGCCTCGGCAAGGACGTCACCGACAAGTTCCTCGGCGGATTGCCGGGCGTTCAGAAGGAAGGCTGCGACGGCCTGATCACTTCGGCGCGCTGGGTCGTGCACCGGATGCCGAAGCACATCCGCACGGTGTGCCTGGAGTTCTTCGGGCGCGCGCAGGAGGCGGTGCCGTCGATCGTCGAGGTCACCGAGTACCTCGCCCGGCGGCCAGACGGAGCGATCCTGGCCGGCCTCGAGCACCTCGACGAGCGCTATCTGCGCGCGGTCGGCTACGCGACCAAGTCGCGCCGCGGCGGCCTGCCGAAGATGGTGCTGATCGGCGACATCGTCGGCGACGACGATAACGGGGTCGCACGCGCCGCTTCGGAAGTCGTGCGCATCGCCAACTCGCGCAGCGGCGAAGGCTTTATCGCCGTCAGCGCCGAAACGCGCAAGAAGTTCTGGCTCGACCGCGCGAAAACCGCCGCGATCTCGCGTCACACGAACGCGTTCAAGCTTAATGAAGACGTCGTCATTCCGCTGGCACGGATGGGCGAATACACCGACGCGATCGAGCGGCTCAATGTAGGCCTGTCGATCGAGAACAAGCTGGAACTGCTCGACGAGATCGACGAGTACCTGGCATCGCCATTTCCCGTCGGCAAGACCGACGACGTCGGGATCGATCGGCTGCCGCGATCAGAGATCCTCGGCGACCGCGTCGAGCAGGCGCGCGAACTCGTCGGCTTCACACGCCGCCGCTGGCAGTGGCTGCTGACGCACTTCGACGCGCCGCTGGCCGCTTCGCTGCAGGAACTGACGCAGCTGGGGCTGACGCATCTGGCCGGCGCCCATGTGCCCGGCGAAGCACGGCCGGCGCGCGTCATCGACCTGCTGCAGGACCACACGATCCGCGTGTCCTGGAAGACCGAGGTGCGCGCACCGCTCGAGCGCATCTTCGCCGGCGCAGCATTCGCGCCGGTGCTCGCCGGGTGCGAAGCGATCCACGCGCGCGTGCTGCGCGGGCGCGTGTTCATCGCACTGCACATGCACGCCGGCGACGGCAACGTGCACACCAACATCCCGGTCAACTCCGACAACTACGCGATGCTGCAGCGGGCCAACGCCGCGGTCGCCCGCATCATGCAGATCGCACGCGACCTCGAGGGAGTGATCTCTGGCGAACACGGCATCGGCATCACGAAGCTCGAATATCTGACCGAGGACGAGACGGCAGGCTTCCGCCGCTACAAGAATGCGGTCGATCCCGAGGGCCGCTTCAACAAGGGGAAGCTGCTGCCCGGCGCAGATCTGCGCAACGCGTATACGCCGAGCTTCAACCTGCTGGGTCACGAGTCGCTGATCATGCAGCAGAGCGACATCAAGTCGATCTCGGATGCGATCAAGGACTGCCTGCGCTGCGGCAAGTGCAAGCCGGTGTGCTCGACACACGTGCCCGGCGCCAACCTGCTCTACTCGCCGCGCAACAAGATCCTCGCCACTTCGCTGCTGATCGAGGCGTTCCTGTACGAAGAGCAGACGCGGCGCGGCGTCAGCATCAAGCACTGGGACGAGTTCGGCGACGTGGCCGATCACTGCACGGTCTGCCACAAGTGCGAATCGCCCTGCCCGGTCGACATCGATTTCGGCGACGTCAGCATGGCGATGCGTGACCTGCTGCGCCGCATGGGAAAGAAGAAGTTCAATCCCGGCACCGCCGCATCGATGTTCTTCCTGAACGTCAGGGATCCGCAGACGATCCGGATCGTGCGGACCCTGATGATCGGGTGGGGCTACAAGGCGCAGCGGCTGGCGAACCGAATATTCCGTCCTGCGGCGAAGGAGCAGACCGCCCGCCCGCCGGCGACCACCGGCGGCCGCCCGAGGGTTGCCGAGCAGGTGATCCACTTCGTGAACAAGAAGATGCCCGGCAACCTGCCGAAGAAGACGGCGCGCGCGCTGCTCGACATCGAGGATGCGCGCTACGTGCCGATCATTCGCGATCCGCAGCGAACGACGTCGGAGTCCGAGGCGGTGTTCTACTTTCCCGGGTGCGGTTCGGAGCGCCTGTTCTCGCAGGTGGGCCTGGCGACCCAAGCGATGCTGTGGCATGTCGGCGTGCAGACCGTGCTGCCGCCCGGTTACCTGTGCTGCGGCTACCCGCAGCGTGGCAGCGGGCAGTTCGACAGAGCCGAAAAGATCATCACCGACAACCGCGTGCTGTTCCACCGCGTCGCCAACACGCTCAACTACCTCGACATCAAGACCGTCGTGGTGAGCTGCGGCACGTGTTACGACCAACTGCTGAGCTACAAATTCGAGGAGATCTTCCCGGGCTGCCGCATCGTCGACATCCACGAGTACCTGCTGGAAAAGGGTGTGCGCGTCGACGGAGTGAGCGGCGTGCGCTACATGTATCACGACCCCTGCCACACTCCGATGAAGCAGCAGGACCCGTTGAAGACCGTGAACGCACTGGTCGCCACAGCCGACCACAGCGCGATCACCCTGAGCGACCGCTGCTGCGGCGAGTCCGGCACCTTTGCGATTTCGCGCCCGGACGTGGCCACCCAGGTGCGTTTCCGCAAACAGGCCGAAGTCGAGCGGGGCGCGGCGGCGCTGCGCACCGACGGCTACGACGGCGCGGTCAAGGTGCTGACGTCATGCCCATCATGCCTGCAGGGCCTGCAGCGCTACAGCGAAGATGCCGATATCGATGCCGACTACATCGTCGTCGAAATGGCCAGATACCTGCTCGGCAGGCAGTGGCTGCCCGAGTACGTGAGCCGGGCCAACGCCGGCGGCATCGAGCGCGTGCTGGTGTGATCAGCCGCCGCCGGAGCCTGTCGGCGGACGCGAAACGGGCGGAAGCGGCGCCTGAATGGTGTTTTGGTCATCAACCGTCTTCACGCCGGTACCTGAGCGATCCTTGCGCGGGATATTGCTGCCGGTCGGCGATTCACCGACGACGCGTGGCTCCTGCGAGGGATTGACGGTGGAACACCCGCACAGCGCCGCGACGACCGCGGCGAAGGAGCAGCAGAGAATGTTTGAGCGCTGTGAACTCATATGGATTCCATGCAATGCGGCCGACGGAGCTTAATGTAGGACACGCGTAGGCGCGATGAACCGAGGCAATTTTGACCGATGAACTCGACGACCTGTGAACTGTGCTCGGCCGCAGGCGGCCGCCTGATCTTCGATGACGGTCGGGCGCGCGTCGTCGCCATCGACGAGCCGGAATACCCTGGATTCATCCGGGTTATCTGGAACATGCACGTCAGGGAAATCACCGACCTCTCCGCTGATGATCGCATGCATCTGCTTCGCCTCGTCTTTGCAGTCGAGCAGGCCCAGCGCTCGGTGCTCACCCCCGACAAGATGAACGTCGCCAGCCTCGGCAACATGACACCGCATCTGCACTGGCACCTGATTCCACGCTACGCGGACGATGCTCATTTTCCCGGACCGATCTGGTCCGAACAGCGTCGGGCGACGCCCCCGGTGTCGCTGGCCCTGCGCCGTGCGCGGCTGCCGGAGCTCGAGCAGGCGATCATTCAGGCCCTGCGCCTTCGCGACGCCTGAACGCCGCGGCGCGATCTCAGCCGCCGCTGCACGGGCGGATGCTCTGGGCCGGAAACTCCTTGCGGATCGACGCCAGCTGCTGGGCGGCCGGCACGTCGAGCTCGCGCAGCTGATAGCGCGTCGCTGTGATCGGGCTCGGCTTGTCCGCAACACGCACGTTCTTGATCCCGAGTTTTTCCATCGCCACGGCATGCCCCCGCGCGAGCTCGGGGTCGCGGAACGATCCTAGGCTGACACCCAGTCGCAGCGGACCGTCGCCGAGGACCAGCAGGTCCTTGACGCCCCGCTTGGACAGGTCCGCGGCCGCGCGCTCGGCTTCGACGCGCGTCTTGAAGGGCGGCAGGTAGACGAGGTACCAACCCGGCAACTCGACCGGCCGGGCCGTCTGGCGCGAGCCGAGCCCGAGCTGCAGCAACGCCGCCTCGACGCGCGCGACATCGGTGCCGGTGAAGTCGCCGAATTCCACGCACGCCTGCGGCTGGGTGAGGTCCGGCACTGCCGGCGCGGCAGTCGCCACCGCGCTGGCAGCGCGGGCCTGGCTGGCGCGCTCGCGCAACTCCTGCACGTCTTTCTCGCTCAGCACGCGGATCCGATCCGGCTGCAGCTGCCGTGCGATCCGCTCGGGCTCCCTCCCGCTCTCGGCGAAGCGTCCGAAAACGCCCTGCTGCCACGCCAGCAGCGCGAGATTCAGGAGCAGCAGCAGCAGGAACGTCAGTTTCATCACTTCGAACCGTGCGCCGTCCGCGCCCGCAGCGCGAGGCCGGCCAGCACGAGATTATGTTCGATGGTCAGCGCGACGCCATCGGCCTGCAGGCGCACGGCGAGTGCGTCGGCATCCCCGCCGCTGACGATCACCGCGGGCGCGGCACCGAGGCGCTGCGCGAAGCGCCCGATCACGCGCAGCGCCAGCCCCGCCTGCGCCTCGGCCACTCCGGTTGCGATCGCGTCGTCGGTGTTGTCCGGAAATGCCACTGCGTTGCCGCGCGCCTGCGGCAACCCCGCGGTCCGCTGCGCGAGTGAGTCGAGCATCAGCCGCGCACCGGGTGCAATACAGCCGCCGATGAAGCGCGAACCCTCGGCGTACCACTCAACGCAGTCGATCGTCGTCGCCGTGCCCACCGCGATCAGGACTATCGACTGGCGCGGGCGATGCGCGCATGCGCCCAACATGCTGTGCCAGCGGTCCGCCCCGAGTTGAACCGGATTGCGGTAGCCGTTGTACAGCACGAAGTCGCCATCGAACCGGTCCTGCGACGCAAGCCAGTGCAGAGAACGTCCGCAGGCGTGTGCTGCGCGCTCGACCGCATCGCGCACCGATTCGGAGGCGACGCTGCAGCCGAACCCCGACGTACCCTGCGCCAGCGCGCGCCAGGCCTGCATCAGCTGCCGCTCAAGGCCGTCGGCCTGGCCCCGGTGCAGTTCAACCTGCACGTGGCCGAGCTTTCCGCCTTCGCTCGTCGACCACTTGAGCGCGGTGTTGCCGATGTCGACCAGCAGCGTCATTGCTCTACCTGACCGCCGGACGGACGCCGCAGCGAAACATCGCCGACCTGAATGCTGCGCAGGCCGCTCGCCGTCTCCAGCACGAGACGGCCACTGGCATCGACGTCGATGGCGCGTCCGCTCGCGAGAACCCTGCCGTCATCGACGATGTCAACTGGTTCATTACGAGACTGCAGCAGCGCATTGCAGCGCTTGCGCCACGGCGCAAAGCCCTCAACGGCAAAGCGCCGAACGGTCTGCAACACAGCCATCGCAAGGCCCGCGATCCACGCTTCGCGCTCACCGGCGAGCAGCCGCCCGGGCAATGCATCGGCCAGCGCTGCGGACGGCTGGCCGATGCGTTCGCGGTCGTCGTCTGTCAGGAACACGTTGATTCCAACGCCGATCACGAGCGTCGCCCGACCTTCGTCATCCACCGCCAGCTCGCACAGCACTCCTCCGAGCTTGCGGCCGCCGAGTAGCAGGTCGTTCGGCCATTTGAGCGTGATCGCCAATCCGCGCGCAATGAGCAGCTCGGCCAGCGCGACGCCACAGGCCGGCGTCACTGCGGGCAGGCCCGGGAGGAGCTCCGGCAAGGGCACTGCCAGGGAAAACAGCAGCGCCGACCGCGGCCGCGCCAGCCACGGTCGCCGCTGCCGGCCGCGCCCGGCCGACTGCTCGTCGACCGCCAGCAGCTGCACGACAGCCGGCTGCTGCAGCCGCGCGCGCGCCAGCAGTTCCTCGTTGGTCGAGCCGATCGCCGCCCGCACTTCGGCATCGATCGGCTCCGCCGGATCGGCGTCGTCCAGCCAGCGCTGGATCGCAGAGGGCGACAGCGGCGGCGCGGTGACAATGGACTGCTCGACAGGCGCAATGCCGGTGCTGTGCAGGCTCACGTGCTCGGCGCTCAGGGCAGCGCGATTCCCGCAGAGCAGGCGCGTGCCGCAATTCAAGGGTCCCGAGCCACTGTAGCATCGGCTCGGCCGGAGCAGAACGCATGCGGACCATGCGCTGCCGTGCCAATCGAGCCTGCCGTGGATTCGTCCAGCCTGATGCCAACGTCGCGCACGCGCGCTTCGCCGATCGCGCGCTCCGCATGGGCCGTCTATGCGCTGTTGCTGTTGTATTCCGGACTCGCACCGTGGTCCGGCTGGCGCGACCTTGGCGTCGATGCATTTGCGTACCTCACCGCGCCGCTGCCGCGCTACATCACCACCTTCGACCTGGTCGTAAACGTCGCGGCATACCTGCCTTTCGGTGGTCTGGGGGTCCTCGCGTTGCATCCACGCGTGCGCGGATTGAGGGGCATCCTGCTGGCCACGCTGGCCGGGGCCCTCCTCTCCGCGTTCGTTGAAGCCGGGCAAACGTATCTGCCGACGCGCGTCTCATCGAACGTCGATCTGCTGACCAATACGCTGGGCGCACTCGGCGGGGCACTGCTCACCGCGCCATTCTCGGCCAGCCTGATCGATCGCGGACGCCTGCTCGAATGGCGGCGGCGCTGGTTCGAGCGCAATGCCACCGCGGTCCTGATGGCGCTTGCGCTTTGGCCCACGGCGCAGATCTACCCCGAGCCAATGCTGTTCGGCAACGGCGACCTGCGCGACATGCTCGAACCGATCGTCACGGCGCTCGGCGGCCACTGGCTGCAGTTCAGCGCCGAAAGCTTTGGCCCGGCCGAATACGTGCTGGCCGAGGCTTTCGTGATCGCAGCGGCAATCCTCGCGACCGGGCTCGCTCTCTGTTCGATCCTGCGCGACGGCGCTCCCCGTTATCGGTTGCTGGTCGCACTGATATCAGCGGGCCTGGCCGCGAAGTCGATTGCCAACGCGGTGCAGTTCGGTCCGGAGCGGGCGCTTGCATGGATGACGCCGGGCGCCTTCGGCGGACTGTCGATCGCCGTGCTTTCGCTCGCCGCGGCCACCGGGGGGTCGCGCCGCTGGCAGGCGGCCATCGCCTGGGTTGCGGTGATCGCACTGCTCGTCGCCGTCAATGCGACGCCGGACAATCCCTATCACTTGGCGCAGCTGCAGGAATGGCGGCAGGGTCGGCTGCTGAACTTCAATGCGGCGGCGCGCTGGCTGTCCACACTGTGGCCGCTGTTTCTCGCCGGCGCGATGCTGGCCCGCGGGGCCGGCCGGAACTGACTTCCTATAATGGCTCGTTTCGGCCGTCGCACATGAGCCACTACCAGTACCACGTCTTCTTCTGTCTGAACGAGCGCGAAGACGGCGCCGCCTGCTGCGGGCGGCACCAGGCGTCCGAGATGCAGCAGCATGCGAAAGCACGTATCAAGGCGCTCGGACTCAACGGACCCGGCAAGGTGCGGATCAACAAGGCCGGCTGCATGGATCGCTGCGACGACGGGCCTTGCATCGTCGTCTATCCGGAAGCGGTCTGGTACACCTACGTCGACGAGCACGACATCGACGAGATCATCGATTCGCACCTGATCAACGGCCGCGTGGTCGACCGGCTCCGCATCTAGGGCACTGAACACGCATGCGCGAGGCAGGCGCTCAGAGACCCTGATGCTGCGCGTCGAGAAGCGACTGATCAGCGGCGCGGCGGGACCGATCGAACTGACGCTCGACTGGCCCGAGGCTCAACCGGTGCCGGGGTTTGCCGTGGTCGGCCACCCCCATCCGCTGTACGGCGGGACGATGGACAACAAGGTCGCGGCGACGATCGCGCGCACCTTCGCGGCCCTCGGGTGGCTGGCGCTGCGCTTCAATTTCCGCGGCGTCGGCGACTCGGCGGGCGTCCATGACGGCGGCCGCGGCGAGACCGAGGATTTCCTGCATGTGCTGCGCACGGTACCGACGCTCGACGGCGTGCGTGAACGGCTTGTCGCCGCGCCGCGCATCGCCCTGAGCGGCTTTTCGTTCGGCAGCTTCGTTGCGGCCGGCGCGGCCCAGGCACTCGCATCCGGCGGCCGCGCCGCCGACGCGCTGGTGCTGGTCGGCGCAGCCGCGGGCAAGTGGCCGATGCCGGACGTGAGCCCCGAAACGCTCGTGATTCACGGCGAGAACGATGAAACGATCGCGCTCGACGACGTGTTCGCCTGGGCGCGGCCTCAGGGGCTTCCGATCCTGGTCATTCCCGGCGCCGACCACTTCTTCCATCGACGGCTGGGCACATTGAAAGCTCGAATAAGCGCGCACATTCGCGGCATGCAGCAATTTGACGCCGCCTCGCAAAGCCATTAAAAGTTGCGCAGGCTGCGCCGCTGCGACGGTGCAATCCGGGAGAGGATCGCCGCTGACGGCGACTGGGACACATGGACGGGTCGGTCGTCTACGCCAAGACACCCAAGGGCATCGCCGAAGTCGCCACGCGCAGCGCGCAGCTGTCGATGACCTCGCGGCGGGTCCTGATCATGATCGACGGCAAACGCACGGTCGATGAACTGGCGGTTCTGCTGCGACCGGGCGAGATCGTCAACGTGATCGGGCAACTCGAATCCACGGGACTGATCCATCGGCAGACGGCGAGTCATGCGCTCGACGTGCCGACCGTCGCCGGACGCGAGGTCGATGCGATGCCCACGACACAGGGGCCGTCGCCGAGCGAGGACGCCAACCCGATGACGCTCGACGAGGCCAAGCGGCGCGCCGTGCGGGAACTCACCGACCGCCTCGGCCCCGACGCCGAGGCACTATCGCTCCGCATCGAAAGCTGCCGCACGATCGAGGATTTCCGCGAATGCGTGCGCGAAGCCGAGCGCTTCGTTTCCGCGGCGATGGGCCCTGCGGCCGCCGCGGAGTACCTGCGCGCGCTGCGCCGGCGCTGACGCGAGCGACAGGCCATCCGGGAACTCGCCGGAAACATCGCTATCGTATGTCAGCGTGGCGGCCTACAGCCCCCGCCCGTCCTGTGTCTTCCAGTTCCGCCTTCCTCCGCCGCGCGCTCGCGCTGTTCCTGACGCTGACTTGCGCTGCCGCCTGGCCGCAGACGCCGGCCTTGTCGGCCCGCTCCTGGCTGCTGCTCGACGCGGCCAGCGGAACGACCCTCGCGTCGTACGAACCCACGCTGCGGCTCGAGCCCGCATCGCTGGCCAAACTGATGACCGCGTACGTCGTGTTTCTCGCTATCGCGGAGAAGCGGATCGGGCTCGAGGATCGGGTGACCGTCTCGCGTACCGCCTTCGCCGCACCGGGCCGCGCGGGATCGCGCATGTTCATCGAGCCCGGGCGTCCAGTGACTGTCCAGGAATTGCTGCGCGGGCTGATCGTCGTGTCGGGCAACGATGCCGCGGTCGCACTGGCCGAGCACGTGTCGGGATCGCAGTCCGCCTTCGTCGATCGGATGAACGCCGAGGCCCAGCGCCTGCGCCTGAACGACACGCACTTTGCCAATCCCACGGGCCTCTCTGACCCACAGCAGTACTCCAGCGCGCGCGATCTCGCACGGCTGGCGCTGCGGCTCCAGTCCGACTTTCCACAGTACGCGCCGCTCTTCCGCGAGCGCGAGTTTGCGTACAACGGCATCACGCAGGCGAACCGCAACTCGCTGCTATGGACCGATCCGACCGTGGATGGATTGAAGACCGGACAACTCGAAGCGAGCGGTTATTCGATCGTCGCAACTGCTTCACGCCCGCGCGGAAGCGGCAGCTCAGCGTTCGAACGTCGACTGGTGGCCGCGGTACTCGGCGCACCGAGCGATGCCGTGCGGGCCCAGGAGGCGCTGCGGCTGCTCAACTACGGCTACACCGCGTACGACACGATACTGGTCCACCGCGCCCGCAGCGTGCTGGCGCGGGCCGAGGTGTGGAAGGGCGATCGCTCCGAAGTGCCGATCGGGCCGGAGAACGATGTCTACATCACGCTGCAGACACCGCAACTGCAGCGACTCGGCGAGCGCGGACTGAAATCGACCATCGAGCGACCCGATCCGCTGCTTGCTCCACTGACTCAGGGCGAGACAGTCGGCCGCCTGAAGATCACCGCCGACCAAGAAACCGTGGCCGACGCGCCGGTCGTGGCACTCGAGGCTGTAGCGCCGGCAGGACTCTTTGGCCGCGCGTACGATGCGGTCAGACTCTGGTGGCGGAGACGCAATTGATGGACTGGACCGAGGCGACGTGTTTCCTGAATGGCGAATGGCGTCCCCTCGCCGGAGCAACGGTCTCGGTGCTCGATCGCGGCTTCATCTTCGGTGACGGCGTCTACGAAGTGATTCCGGTCGACACCGTGGCCGGGGTGCGAGCACCCTACCGCGCGCGCGAGCATTTCGAGCGGCTGCAACGCAGTTGCGACGCCATTGGCCTAGCCAATCCATACCCGATCGAGCAGTGGCTCGACCTGCTCGACGAAATCGTCGAGCGCCATCCCTGGCCGCGCCAGACCGTATACGTGCAGCTCACGCGCGGCGCCGCGAAACGCGACCATGCGTTTCCTGCAGGAGTTGCGCCGACGGTGTTCGTCAACGCCTCGCCGTGGGCGGAAATCCCGGCCGAGCAGATCGAAGGTGGCGTCGCGGTCGTGACGCATGCCGATGAGCGCTGGCTGCATTGCGATATCAAGAGCGTCTCGCTGCTTGGCAACGTGCTGATGCGGCAGTACGCCATCGATCACCGCGCGTTCGAGACCGTGATGCTGCGTGATGGCTTCCTGACCGAAGCGTCGAGCGCCAACGTGATGATGATCAAGGGCGGCTGCCTGCATGCCCCCCGGAAGTCGGTGCAGATCCTGCCGGGAATCACCTGCGATGCGACCTATGACCTGGCGCGGCGACACGGTCTCGCGCCTGAACTGCGGCCGATCGCAACCACCGAGCTCGGCACTGCAGACGAGCTCTGGTTGAGCTCGTCGGGGCGCGAAGTCCTGCCGATCACCGTTCTCGACGGACGTCCCGTCGGCGACGGCCGCCCGGGGCCTGTGTACCGGCAGATGCGGACCTGGTTCGCGGCCGACAAGCACGCCGAAGCGCTGCGTTGGGCCGAGCGGCGCGCAGCCGGCCGTGCGCGCGACGTGCGCGCCGCCTGATCCGGGACGACGCCTGCCGATGACCACCCCCGCCGATCCGATCGACCCTCCGACCAACGGCGCGACCCAGCCGCGCGGCCTCGAGTTCCCGACCGATTTCCCGATCAAGATCATGGGCCGTAGCGATGAGGGCTTCGCTCAGGCGATCGTCGAGGTACTGCTGCAACATGCGCCCGACTTCGATGCGGCGACGCTCGAGATGCGCACCTCCAAGGAAGGCAACTACCTTTCGCTGACGGCCACCGTGCGCGCGGTGTCACGCGAGCAGCTCGATGCGCTGTATCGCGCACTGACCAGTCATCCGATGGTGAAGGTCGTGCTCTGAATCGATGTCCGGACGGCGGCGATGATTGTGCGCGACCTCGGGCGCGCCGAGTACGTGCCCACCTGGCGCGCGATGCAGCAGTTCACCGAACAGCGCAGACCGGACACTAAGGACGAACTCTGGCTGGTCGAACATCCGCCCGTCTATACACTCGGTCAGGCAGGCAGACGCGAACATCTGCGCATCGCGAGCGACATTCCCGTCGTACCCACCGATCGCGGCGGCCAGATCACCTATCACGGACCCGGGCAGGTCGTCGGCTATCCGCTGGTCGACCTGAGGCGACTCGGGATCTACGTCAAGGAACTGGTCTTCCGCATCGAGCAGTCCGTGATCCAGGCCCTGGAAAGCTATGGCGTAGATGCTCGGCGTGTGCGCGGCGCGCCCGGCGTGTTCGTGCCGTGGTCCGCCGCTTCGTCGCAGGGCGATTTCGCCGGAATGGCGAAGATCGCGGCTCTCGGCATCAAGGTCACGCGCGGACGCTCTTATCACGGCGTGGCGCTGAACGTCGCGATGGATCTGACTCCGTTTGCATGGATCGACCCCTGCGGCTACGCCGCCCTGACGACGGTCGACCTCGCAACACTCGGAGTGACAGCGGATCGCGCCGCGGTCGCGGCTCGCCTCGCCGAGCGGCTCGTCACGCATCTCTCCGCATGAAGTTCTGGCCCCGGGTGCGTTGGCTCTACACTTCCTCCTGAACGCCGCCTGCGTCGCGGCGGAACTTGCGCTCCGAACGAATCATGGCCAGTGAATCCACCCCCGCACCGCGCGACCCCTACGCGAAGCTGAAGGGCGAAGCCAAGACCGGCAAGGTCTTCAGGAAATTCGACATCAGGCCGGTGCCGGCGACTGAAGCGCTGCGCAAGCCGGAGTGGATTCGCGTCCGTGCCGGCTCGCCCGCGACGCGGTTCTACGAGATCAAGTCGATTCTGCGCGACCATCACCTGCACACCGTCTGCGAGGAGGCGAGTTGCCCGAACATCGGCGAGTGCTTCGGCAAAGGCACCGCGACGTTCATGATCATGGGCGACAAGTGCACGCGCCGCTGCCCATTCTGCGACGTCGGTCACGGCCGACCCGATCCGCTCGATGCTGAAGAGCCCGTCAACCTTGCCCGGACGATCGCGGCGCTGAAGCTCAACTACGTCGTCATTACCTCGGTCGACCGGGACGACCTGAAGGACGGTGGCGCGCAGCATTTCGTCGACTGCATCCGCGCCACGCGCGCCGCCTCGCCCAAGACGCGGATCGAGGTCCTCGTGCCCGATTTCCGCGGCCGGCTCGAACGCGCGCTCGACATCCTGGTGGCCGCACCGCCGGACGTGATGAACCACAACCTCGAGACCGTGCCGCGGCTGTATCGCGAGTCGCGGCCGGGCTCGGACTACGGACACTCCCTGTCGCTGCTGAAGGAGTTCAAGCAGCGCGTGCCCGGCGTCCCGACCAAGAGCGGTCTGATGGTGGGTCTCGGCGAAACGGACGACGAAATCCTGCAGGTGATGCGCGACCTGCGTGCACACGACGTCGACATGCTGACGATCGGCCAGTACCTCGCGCCGACGCATCACCATCTGCCGGTGCGGCGCTATGCGCATCCGGATGTGTTCCGCATGTTGGAGGCGGAGGCCGCGAACATGGGATTCACGCATGCCGCCTGCGGCCCGATGGTGCGATCGAGCTACCACGCCGACCGGCAGGCGCACGCTGCGGGCGTGCTAGACGGCACTGGCTCGACGGGGACCTGACCGAGCCCGCCGGCTGCAATTGCAGCGTCGACGGCTTCAAGCGCTTCTGCGGGTGGCGCGGCGGCGGCGAAGCCGCTCAAATGAGACCCGCCGCACGCGTAAGGAGACCAGCCGATGCCCCTCGACGTCGCGCACCTGCGCAGCTGGATCGACCGCACCGAAACGGCCGAAGACCTCGCCACGCCGGTGCCCCTGCGTGCATTGACGGCGACACTCGATCGCGATGATCCCCCGCGAACCACGGGTGACCCCATCCCGCCATGCTGGCACTGGCTCTACTTCCTGCCGGTCCACCGGCAGTCGGAAATCGGGCCGGATGGGCACCCGAGGCGGGGCGGGTTCCTGCCTCCGGTGGACCTGCCGCGCCGCATGTGGGCGGGGAGCCGGATCGAGTTCACTGAACCGCTGCGCGTCGGCCAGCGGCTGGTGCGCAATTCGCGCATCACGGACGTTCGCGGCAAGGAAGGTCGCACCGGCCCGCTAGTATTCGTCAACGTAAGGCACGAGATCCTGGGCGACGGACGTCCGGCGATCATCGATGAACACGACATCGTCTATCGCGGCATGCCGCGTCCGGACGAGCCCGTGCCCGCAGGCATACCCGCGCCCGACCACGCGGACTGGACGCGGCGGATCGAGCCCGACGACGTGCTGCCGTTCCGCTACTCGGCCCTGACCTTCAACGGCCACCGCATCCACTACGACCGACGCTACGTCACCACGATCGAGGGATATCCGGGGCTCGTCGTCCACGGGCCGCTGATCGCGACACTACTGCTGGACCTGCTGCGACGTGAACTGCCCGCGGCGGAAGTCAGGAATTTTTCGTTCCGGGCGGTGAAACCGCTGTTCGATGTCGCGCCCTTCCATGTGTGCGGCCGCTGCGTCGACGCACACACGGTGAAGCTCTGGGCACGCACGCCCGAAGGCCACGTGGCGATGGACGCCAGCGCGACGCTGGCGTAGGGATGGAGACGACGAATGTTCAACGAACCGGATGAACACCACGAGATCCGCGAGGCGGTCCGCGCCCTGTGTCGGCAGTTCCCAGACGAGTACTTCCGCAGGATCGACGAGCGGCGGGCCTATCCCGAGGAGTTCGTCGACGCGCTGATGAAGGCCGGGTGGCTCGCTGCGATGATCCCTGAGGAGTACGGCGGCACCGGCCTCGGACTGACGGCGGCGACGGTGATCATGGAAGAGATCAACCGCTCGGGCGGCAACTCGGGCGCCGTGCACGGCCAGATGTACAACATGGGCACACTGCTGCGCAACGGCAGCAAGGCGCAGAAGGAGAAATACCTACCTCGCATCGCGGCCGGGGAGCTGCGCATCCAGTCGATGGCGGTCACCGAGCCGACCACGGGCACCGACACGACCAGGATCAAGACGACCGCCGTGAAGAAGGACGGCCGCTACGTGGTCAACGGCCAGAAGGTCTGGATCTCGCGCGTTCAGCACTCCGACCTGATGATCCTGCTCGCGCGCACGACACCGCTCGCGGACGTGCAGCGGAAGTCCGAAGGCATGTCGATCTTCATCGTCGACCTTCACCAAGCCATCGGGCACGGCCTGTCGGTGCGGCCGATTCCGAACCTGGTGAACCACGAGACCAACGAACTGTTCTTCGACAACCTCGAGATCCCTGCCGAAAATCTGATCGGCGAGGAAGGCAAGGGGTTCAAGTACATCCTCGACGGGCTGAACGCGGAGCGCACGTTGATCGCCGCCGAATGCATCGGCGACGGCTACTGGTTCATCGACCGCGCCAGCCGCTACGCCAGCGAGCGCATCGTCTTCGACCGGCCGATCGGCATGAACCAGGGCGTGCAGTTTCCGATCGCCGATGCCTACATCGAGGTCGAAGCGGCGAATCTGATGCGATTCAAGGCGGCGGAGCTCTTCGATGCGAACCGGCCGTCCGGCGCGCAGGCGAACATGGCGAAGTACCTGGCCGCCAAGGCGTCGTGGGAAGCGGCCAATGTCTGCATGCAGACGCACGGCGGCTTCGGCTTCGCCAACGAATACGACATCGAGCGCAAGTTCCGCGAAACCCGGCTTTACCAGGTCGCGCCGATCTCGACCAACCTGATCTTTGCGTACGTGGCCGAGCACCTGCTCGGCCTGCCGCGATCCTTCTGACGGGAGGCTGCTTCATGGTGCGCCCCCTCGACGGTGTGACTGTCGTGACACTCGAACACGCCATCGCGGCGCCATTTTGCACGCGACAGCTCGCCGACCTGGGCGCTCGCGTCATCAAGATCGAACGACCCGGCACCGGCGACTTCGCGCGCGCCTACGACGAGCGCGTCAGGGGCATGGCTTCGCACTTCGTCTGGAGCAACCGCTCCAAGGAGAGTCTGACTCTCGACGTAAAGCATCCCAAGGCGCAAGTGGTGTTGAGCCGGCTGCTCGAGCGCGCCGATGTGCTCGTGCAGAACCTCGCTCCCGGCGCCGCAGCACGGCTGGGGCTGTCGTTCGAGGCACTACACGAGAAGCATCCGCGGCTGATCGTCTGCGATATCTCCGGATACGGCGACGATGGACCCTACCGCGACAAGAAAGCCTATGACCTGCTGATCCAGAGCGAATCCGGCTTCCTTTCTGTCACCGGCTCGCCCGATGAGCCCGCAAAGGCCGGCTGCTCGATCGCGGATATCGCCGCGGGCATGTACGCCTACTCCAGCATCCTGGCCGCTCTGCTGTTGCGCGCGAAGACCGGGGAGGGCGCAAGCATTGACGTGTCGATGCTCGAGAGCATGGTCGAGTGGATGGGCTACCCGCTGTATTACGCGTTTGACGGCGCCACTCCACCGCCACGCGCAGGCGCCGCGCACGCAACAATCTATCCTTACGGACCGTTCGCGGCCGGCGACGGCAGGACGGTGATGCTGGGCCTGCAGAACGAGCGAGAGTGGATAGCCTTCTGCAAGCTCGTGCTGCGGCAGCCCGAGCTTGCCAACGATGATCGGTTCTCGTCCAACTCGAAGCGCACCGCGAACCGCGACGAACTGCGCAGGATCATCGTGAGTCAGTTCTCGTCGCTGACCGCGGACCATGTCGTGCAGCGGCTCGACGAAGCGCAGATCGCCAGCGCCCGGGTGAACGACATGCACGACGTCTGGCAACACCCTCAATTGCAGGCGCGCAGGCGATGGACGCAAGTCGCGACGCCGAACGGAGCGATTCCGGCACTGCTCCCACCGGGCAAGTGCAACGCCTACGAGGCGCACATGGATGCCGTCCCGGGACTCGGCGAGCACACCGACGGCATCCTGCATGAGCTCGGATGGACCTCCGAAGCCATTGCGAAGCTGCACGAGGAAGGTGCCATATGAGCCCAGCAGCGCTCCCGATCGACTGCGCAAGCGCACGCAGTCTGCTGTTCGTGCCCGGTAACCGTCCCAAGCTCTTCGACAAGGCGGTTCGCAGCGGCGCTGATGCGGTGATCCTCGATCTCGAAGACAGCGTCCCTGCGCCGGAGAAGCCCTCCGCGCGCAGCACGATCGAGGACGCTTGGCCGCGACTGATCTCTGAAGGTGTGCCCCTGGCGGTACGCATCAATTCAGAAGGCAGCGAGGCCGCCGAGGCGGATCTCGAATGCATCGCGAGGCTGCCATTTCTCGCGGCCGTGATGCTCCCTAAGGCGGAGTCGGCCGCCGCAATCGAGCGTATGCACGACCGGTTGCACACCGGTGTGCTACCCCTCATCGAAAGCGCCGCGGGACTGGCCGCGATCTCGACGGTAGCCGGTGCGCGCGGGGTGATTCGCCTGGTGATCGGCCACATGGATTTCATGGCGGACACCGGCATTCAATGCGACGAGGCCGAGAGTGAGCTGGTGCCGCTGCGCTTCGTAGTCGCGATGGCGACGCGACTGGGTCGCCTGCCGCCGGCTGTCGACGGCGTCACGGTGCGGACGGGCGACGAGGCGCGGCTGCGTGCCGACACGCTGCGCGCCGTGCGCTTTGGATTCGGCGGCAAGCTGTGCATCCATCCGGATCAGGTGCGGCCCGTTCACGAGGCGTTCGCACCCAGCCCGCAGGAACTCGAGTGGGCGCGCCGCGTGATCGCCGCCGATGCCGCGTCGGGCGGCGCGGCGGTCAAGCTCGATGGCCGGATGATCGATCTGCCCATCGTGCTCCAGGCCCGGCGGACGCTGGCGCGAGCCGCGGGCGGTGGGGCGCGGTCATGAAGTCTCGCGCCGCTTGCTCTGTTCAATTCGCCAGCATTCGCTACCACGCTCCCACGCCGTTCCGTCGATCGACCGCCGGCATGACCGGTCGGACCGCTTTCGTGAAGGAGACATTCGTGAAATCCCTGTTGATCGCCGCCGCGCTCGCCTGTGCCGCGTTCGCAACGTCCGCGGCCGCGCAGCAGCCCATCATCATCAAGTTCAGCCACGTGGTCGCCCCCAACACGCCGAAGGGCAAGGGCGCGGACCGCTTCAAGCAGCTCGCCGAGGAGCGCACCAAGGGCCGCGTCAAGGTCGAGGTGTACCCGAACAGCTCGCTGTTCAAGGACGGCGAGGAAATGGAAGCGCTGCAGCTCGGCTCGGTACAGATGCTGGCACCGTCGCTGGCGAAGTTCGGCCCGCTCGGGGCGCGCGAATTCGAAGTGTTCGACCCGCCATACATCTTCGATAAATACGACGAACTGCACAAAATCACCGAGGGGCCGGTCGGCGCCGCGCTGTTCAAGAAGCTGGAGCCGAAGGGCATCCTCGGCCTCGCCTACTGGGACAACGGCTTCAAGGTGATGAGTGCGAACAAGCCGATCAAGAACGTCGCCGACTACAAGGGCCTGAAGATGCGGATCCAGTCGTCGAAGGTGCTCGGCGACGAGACGAAGGCGCTCGGTGCGATCCCGCAGGTGATGGCGTTTTCGGAGGTCTACCAGGCGATGCAGACCGGCGTGGTCGACGGCTCGGAGAACACCGCGTCGAACGTGTTCACGCAGAAGCACCACGAGGTGCAGAAATATGTTGCGGTCACGGATCACGGCTACATCGGCTACGCCGTCATCGCCAACAAGAAGTTCTGGGACGGTCTGCCTCCAGACATCCGCACGACGCTCGAAGGCGCGATGAGGGACGCGACGAAATATGCCAACGAGATCGCCCAGAAGGAGAACGACGAAGCGCTGGAAGGCATCCGCAAGTCGGGCCGGTCCGAAGTCATCACACTGACACCGGAGCAGAAGGCCGCGATGAAGAAGGCGCTGGTCCCGGTGCACAAGGAGAACGAATCGCGCATCGGCAAGGAGGTCATCGAACAGGTGTACCAGGCGACGGGATTCAAGCCGTAGCGATTGGCGGAAGACACCGCCGGGCGTGGCTTCACCGGTGACCCTAAGGTCGGCTCGCCGTCGAGACTTCGAACCTGCGCGCCGGGTTCGCGTGATCGAAATCTCTTCTTTCATCAGCGGCCCGAATCACGATTGCGGCGATCGTGGTGCTGGGCGTCTTTGTCTTTCCATGGCTGCTGCGGCGACGCGGCGGCCGCGTGCTGGTGGGGCTCGCGACGATTCTGGTCGCCGCAGGCTTTGCTGCTCTCGAGGGCGCGAGACCGGGTGCGAGCGAGGCCAGCATCGCGATCGCTGCACTCGTCGGCTTCGCTCCCGCGATTGCCGGACTCATCGTCGCGCGCCTGGCGCGCGGCGCTAACCCTCCTCCGCCTGAAGAACCTGCGGTGGCAGCGGTGCATCGAGCGCAGCGCAGATCAGCCGCAGCGTGCTGGCGGCCTGCCAGTTCGTCTCGTCGTCGATGAAGGCCACGGCCGTGGCGGCCTTGATCAGCTGCGGCTTGGCGAGTGGCATCAGTCCGTTCAGGCGCTCGAGTGCCGATGACACCTGATCCAGCTGCAGCGCCACAGCGGACACGAACGGGGGTTCGATGTCGCGCAACTGGAGCACTCCAGCGTTGAAGGCACGCTGCGAGTGGTCCGGCAGGCGAACCGCTGCCACCAGCGACAGGACGATGCCGATCTCCCGCGCCAGCGGCGCAAGCGTGTCGAACCTGACCCGGACCCGCTGGCTCGACTCGGGGCCTAGACGGCGCTTCAGAAGGCTGAAGAGCAGGAACTCGCGCACCGTCACGCGGCCGTCCGCGGCCACCAGCAGATGCGCCGTGCGCAGCAGTGCCGACTGTGCCTCCCGCGGCAACCTGCGCAGCGCCGGCATCGCGAGATCGGCAAGCGGCTGGCGGGCGCCGGGCGGAAGCTGCTGCACCAGCGCGTGGTCGTCGTCAACGATCTGCGCAGCATCGGCGCCGTAGGCCTCGGCAATCAATGCGCGCTGCTGGTCGTGCAGTCCGCGCTCCTTGTCGACGAGCATTGCGAATACCAGGAGCTGGGCGCGCGTACTGTCGGCCGCCGCCCGCCGCAGCCCGTCGAGCAGCGCGCGCTGGGAGGAATCGAGATCGAAGTCGGGACGGCGGGGCCGGACCGTGCCGATCTCAGCGGTCAGCTGAGCAGCTACGCCACCTGCTCCGGCCGCACTGCTGCCCTCGACCAGCGCCGCCACCGGGCTGCTGCTAGTCGGAAGCTTGCGCGGTGCAAGTGCTGACGCAGAACCGGCCGGCACGTATTCGATCGGCGCAGCGGGCGCTTCCGTCTGCGTGGACAGGCCGCCGAGCGCAAGCGCGACCGCATTCTCCGGCGCAGGCAGCGCGTCGACGGCGTGACCGTAGATCCGCCGCAACCGCTCCTCCAGCGGCGGATGAGTCGCGAACATGCCGCTCACGAAGGTGGGCCGGGCTGCACCGAGAAAGAGATGCGACAAGGCTTCCGCCTGCGGATGGTTGATCCGCGAGCCGAGTCCGGTCTGCTGCGACAGGCCTGCAATCTTCCGCAACGCGCCGCCGATGCCGTCCGGATTGCGCGTGAACTGAACCGCGCTGGCGTCGGCCAGATACTCGCGCTGGCGCGACACCCCGGCCTTGATCAGGCGCCCGAAGAAGACGCCGATGTAGCCGAGGATCCACAGCACGATTCCTGCGGCGAACAGCACCACGATCGCGCTGCCGCTGCTGCGATCACCACCACCGCGGCTGCGGCCGCCAATCTCGAGCAGGAACCGCCCCGCCATCGCGACGATCAGCAGTCCGAACAGGACCCCGATCAGCTGCAGGTTGAGCTTCATGTCGCCGTTCAGGATGTGCGAGAACTCGTGCGCGACGACTCCCTGCAGTTCATCGCGGGTCAGGCGCGTCAGCGTGCCGCGCGTGACCGTCACGACGGCATCGTCGATCGAGTGCCCGGCGGCAAAGGCGTTGATCGAGTCCTCGTTGTCCATCACGTAGACGCGCGGGACCGGCACGCCCGAGGCGATCGCCATCTCCTCGACCACGTTCAGCAGGCGCCGGTCGAGCGCATCGCGCGTTGTCGGGTCGACCGCGCGCGCACCGACCATTGCCGCTACCGCGGCGCCGCCCGCCTTCAGCCGGTTCATCTCCAGCCAGGTGCCGCCCAGAACCAAGCCGAGCACGACGACCGTGTTGGTGAAGTAGAACCCGTTCGGCAACTGCACCCCGAAGCCGCGGGCCGCAACGGGCAGCACGAAGAGCTGGTACACGAATGTCGCAGCCACGTTGACCGCAAGCACGATCGCCGCGACTGCCAGAACGAACAGGACGATCAGCCGCTGGCTGTTGCGCCGCGCGAGTTCCTGCTGCTCGAAGAAGTTCATCAGGACGATCCGGCGAACGCAGCCTCGGCGAAGGGGCGTTCAGCGCCCCACCGCGGCGCGTGCCGCCCCGCTCAGAACTGGACGCGGACCGGTTTGCGCTCTTCGTCGCTCTCGGTCGCCTGCAGCATTTCACCCGGAGCGAACGAGAACATGCTGGCGATCACGTTGGTCGGGAACTGCTGCGCCGCTGTGTTGTAGCTCATCACCGCATCGTTGAACGCCTGGCGCGCGAACGAGATCTTGTTCTCGGTCCCGGTCAGTTCTTCGGAGAGTTGCATCATGTTCTGGTTGGCCTTGAGGTCCGGGTAGGCCTCGACCAGTGCAAACATCCGCGACAGCGCGCCCGACAGCGCGCCCTCGGCCGCGATCAGTCCCTGCATCGCATTTGCACTGCCGGGGTCGGCTGCAGCGGCCGCATTGGCGGTCACCGCGGTGTTGCGCGCGGCGATCACCTTTTCGAGCGTCTCGCGCTCGTGCTTCATGTAGCCCTTCGCGGTTTCGACCAGGTTCGGAATCAGGTCATAGCGGCGCTTCAGCTGGACGTCGATCTGCGCGAATGCGTTCTTGAACTTGTTGCGCAGGCTGACGAGCCGGTTGTAGGCCCCGACCGCCCAGAACCCGGCGACCGCAAGAATGGCGAGCACGACGATCCAGCCCATGGCACCTCCTCAGCACGGTTCGCCCGCAGCGCGCGGGGTCATCGGAGCGGCGGACTATAAGACAAGGCGCCACAGGCGCAATGGATGAAACGGCCGTTGATCACCGCGGAGCCGCCGGTTGTAGATGACGGGCGGGGCTCAGACGACGCGGCGCCCGCAGCGGGCCACCGCGTCGGCCGGCCTACTTGGTCGGCGTCGCGCCGGGCGCGGGCGCAGGCTCGGCAGCCGGCGCCGGCAGCGCGCCGGCCGGCTGCGTCGGCGTCGCACCGGAGGCAGACAGGGCGCGCCGGCGCTCGATTTCCTCCTTCGACGCGTAGTCGAAGACCTTGACCACCTGCTTCACGCCCGATACCTTGCTGGCGACGATCGCCGCGATCTGGCCCTCCTGCTCGGTGACGAGGCCGAGCAGGTAGATGACTCCGCGCTCAGCGACGATCTCGATCGAGTTGAACGAGATCTCCTTGGTGTTGACGAAGGCGGCGCGCACCTTTGTCGCGAGCGTCGTGTCCGCGGTGCGGTCGCCGATCGAGCTCGGCGGGGCGATCACCAGTTCGTTGACGACCGCCCGCACGTTCTGCGACGCCGCGGCGATCTCGCCAACGCGCGTCTTGACCGCTTCGTCGGGGACTTCCCCGGTCAGCAGCACCTTGCGGTCGAAGCTGTTGACGTTGATGTGCACCGGCTGCTTGCCGAACGCCGTACTCAACTCGTTGGCGACCCTTAACTGGATCGTCTGGTCGTCGACCTGCGTGCCGGTGGTGCGGCGGTCCGTCGCGACCAGCGCCGTGCCGGCCACGACCACCCCGACAATCAGCGGCGCACAACCGAGCGCCTGGACACCGATGAGTGCTGCGCATGCGATCAGCGCGATCCTCTGCTTCATGTTGCTCTTCTCTCCTATGTCGCGAATGCGTCGCGGATCCACTCGATTGTGCCATCGCCCTGCACCGTCACCACGTCGAAGCGGCAGGCCGGCCACCGCTCGCCGTAGTGCTGCAGCAGCCAGTGCTGCGCGGCGCGCAGCAGCCGCTTCTGCTTGAAGCGATCGATGCTGGCCGCCGCGCCGCCGAACGCGCTCCCCGACCGCATACGGACTTCGACAAACACCAGCGCGTCGCGTTCGCGCATGATGAGGTCGAGTTCGCCTTCGGGATATCGCGCGTTGCGTGCTACCGGAACCAGACCACGCGCCTGAAGATGTTCAGCCGCTGCCTGCTCGGCGGCGTCGCCGGCGCGCTGCTTCGGCGTGCGCACCCCGGGCGTAGCGCGGCGAGTACGCCCTTCGCGTGTCGCCATCAGCGTGCGATGTCCACTTTTCTGAGTTCGCCGTCGCGGTAGGTCGCGACCAGCGGGATGCGCTCGACGCGCAGCGACTGCGCTCGATCGATGTGCAGTCGACCCGTCACGCCATCGAGTTCGAAGCGCCGCTCGCCTTTCATCCAGACGACCGCGATGCGGTAGGCGTCGATGCCAAAAGCATACAGGCGCGCGAGTTCCACCTCGAGAGCTTCGGCGGGACGCGGATAGACCATCACGCCGCTGTGATCGGGCTCGAGCAGCCACGGCATGTCGACAAAGCGCACACCATCGAGGTCGTGCGCTAGCGTGGCCGCATCCGGCGATGTGCGCGGGTCTCCGGCATTGAGCAGCGACGTACCGAAGACCTGGGCGCCCCGCGGGATCAGCGCGCGCATCTGCGCCGCATCGCGCGCGTTCAGCGCGAGGAACACGGCCTCGAGCGGCATGCCGGCAAGCTGCCGACCGACCGCCGCGGCGGACTCCGGCGTCCACTCCACCAGGTGCGGCACCTCACCTTCGGCACGCAACGCCGACTGGAACGCCAGCGCGATGCGGCGTTCCAGCGCGCCTGGACGCGCGATGATTGCGATGCGCGGGCGCGTGTCCGCGCCGCGCACGCCGACGAACTCGGCCAGCGCTATCTTCGCCATCCGCTGCGCCTCGGCTTCGAGCGATAGCGCCACGGCGATCATCGACACCGGTGCGGCGGAGTCGTTGTCGGGGAAGTTCAGCGCCACCAGCGGAACCGGGGTACTGCCGCCTTCGACGACTTCCGTTACCTCAGTGCGTGGCAGCGGCCCGACGATGACAGCCGCGCCGCGCTCCTTCGCTCCCGCCAGTGCCGCGGCCAGCGGATGCGCACCACCGTCGGTCTCGACCACCTCCACCGCCACTTCGTCGCCGCCGATGCGCTGCGCGGCGAGGAATCCCTGCCGCACCGCCTCCGCGGGCTTGGCAAACGCCGTCGACTGCGCCGGCAGCAGCAGGATCACATGGCGCGCTTCGGGCGCGGCAGGCGGGGCAGCCGGAACCCCCACGCCCTGCGCCCGAACCGCACATGCGACACTAGCTGCGGCGAGCAGCAGGCCGCGTGCAATACCCGCAACGAGCTTCGAAGGATCCATGGGTCCCCGCGCTGTCCCCCATATTCAAGACGACCTGGTCCAGCGAGCGGGACTGGCCGAGCAGGATCTGCCGGTCGCTGCATTGTATGTAGTCGCCCTGCCGTTGGGTAACGCCGCGGATATCACGCTGCGCGCCTGCTGGGTCCTGTCGCGTGTCGATGCGATCGCGGCCGAAGACACGCGCGTCACCGCGCCGCTGCTCGCCCGCTTCGGCGTGGCGACACCGCTGATCGCGGCGCACCGACATAACGAACGCGCGGCCGCCGAAGGCATCCTTGCGCGGCTCGCGGCCGGCGAGCGCGTCGCGCTCGTGACGGACGCCGGCACGCCGGGCGTCTCGGATCCGGGCGCCCTGATCGTGCGCGCAGCACTCGACGCCGGATATCGGGTCGTGCCGCTGCCGGGCGCCAGCAGCGTCGTCGCAGCGGTCTCGGCTGCCGGGCTGGTGGCGCCTGGCTTCCGCTTCGTTGGATTCCTGCCACATGCGGCCCGCGAGCGCTCACGCGCGCTGCGGTCGATCGCCGCTGGCGCCGGTGCGACGGTGCTGTTCGAGGCGCCGCACCGCATCGCCACGCTGCTGGAGGAACTGGCCTCGGTGCTCGCTCCGGAGCGGCGCGTCGTGATTGCGCGCGAACTCACCAAGAAGTTCGAGTCGATCCGGGCGCTGAAGGCCTCCGAGCTGGAGCGCATGCAGGCCGAGGCCCGCGGCGAATATGTCGTGATCGTCGATGCGGCCGAAGCGGAGACCGAGCCGGTGCTGGACGATTCGGGACGCCGCTGGCTCGACGCGCTCCTGGACGAACTCACGCCGGGGCGCGCCGCCGCGATTGTGAGCCGCATGACCGGCGTGCCGCGCGCGGCCATCTATGAACTCGCGCTCGGTCTGAGGAACAAGCGCTAGCGCTGCACCACCGCCGTCGGACGGTCGAGCAGCCGCTCGAGTTCGCGCGCAAGCGACTGCGCCCCGGCCCGGTCGCCATTGCCGACAAGCACGCGATATATCGAGCCCTCCTTCTCGATGCGGGTGAGACGCGACGCGACGTCATCGCCAGGAACATCGGAGAACGCAAGCAGGGCTGAAACCCGTCCGGCAAGCGCTTCGGCGTTGGCTTCCTGTGCGAAGGCACCGAGCTGCACGCTCCAGCCGCGCACGCCCGCAGGCGACGGGCTCACAGCCGAGGCAGGCGCATTCGGCGCCGGTACGGACGGAATGGCTGCCGCGACCGCACCGGCCTCGGCAATAACCGGCACGATCATCGTCGAGGGCACCGCCGAGCCGACCGTGGCCGCCGCGTTCGTCGAGGTCGCGGACGTTGCGACGACAGCGGAGGCCACGGGCGGAGGCGCGGCCGCCGTTGCCGTCTCGCCGCGCGCGCCATCTCCGCGTCGCCAGTCGCCGCTCGCGATCTGCGCCATCGTGATGCGCTCGATCTCGACCTCTCCGGTGCCGGCCGCGGCGATGCCGAGCCTGCTCGCGGCCGCATACGAAAGATCGATCACCCGATCGGCCTTGAACGGGCCACGATCGTTGACCCGGACAATCACACTGCGACCGTTGCGCACGCTGGTCACGCGCACATAGCTCGGGATCGGCAACGTCGGATGCGCGGCGGTCATCGCGAACATGTCGTAGGTCTCGCCATTGGCGGTGCGGCTGCCGTGGAACTGCTTGCCGTACCAGGACGCCAGCCCGCGCTGCTTGAACGCCGGATCGCCGGTCAGGGGGGTGTAGGTGCGCCCGAGCGCGGTGTAGGGCCGGCTGGCGGCCTTGTGGGCCGGCTCCACCTTCGGCACTGCGTCCGCGACACCGCCGAGGTCCGCAGGCACGCGATCCGGCGGACCGTCGTCCTGATAGTAGACGGACTTCTTGGGCGTGGTGCCGCACGCCGTCATCAGGCAGAGCAGCGCGACGACCGACCAGCGTCGTGCGCCCCGTGGCATCAGCTCTGCACCAGCTTGCGGTTGGCAGCGATCGACATCAGGATGCCGCACGCCATGCCTAGCGTCACCAGCGCGGTGCCGCCGTAGCTGATGAACGGCAGCGGCACCCCCACGACCGGGAGGATGCCGCTCACCATGCCCATGTTGACGAACGCATAGGTGAAGATGATCAGCGCGATCGCAGCGGCGAGCAGCCGCGCAAACAGCGTCGGCGCGTTGAGCGCAATCGCCAGGGCACGCCACACCAGCGCGATGAACAGCAGCGCCAGCACGGCGTTGCCGACCAGGCCGAATTCCTCCGAGTACACGGCAAAGATGAAATCGCTGGTGCGCTCCGGGATGAACTCGAGATGCGTCTGGGTGCCCTGCATCCAGCCCTTGCCGAGCACCCCGCCCGAGCCGATCGCGATCATCGCCTGCAGCGTGTGAAATCCCTTGCCGAGCGGATCGGTCGACGGGTCGATCAGCGTCAGGATGCGCTCGCGCTGGTAGTCGTGCATCAGCGTCCAGGCGAGCGGCAACGTGGCGATGCCGGCGACGATCATCATCGCGAGCCACTTCCATGGCAGACCAGCGAAGAAGATCACGAACGATCCGGCCGCGAGGACGAGCAGCGCGGTACCGAGGTCCGGCTGCTTCACGATCAGCGCGACCGGGACCAGCATGAGGACGCCCGCGACAACGAAGTCGAAGGCCCGCAGACTGCCTTCGCGCCTGTGGAAGTACCACGCAAGCATCAGCGGCAGGCCGAGCTTCATGATCTCCGCCGGCTGGATCCGGCCGACTCCGATGTCGAGCCAGCGTTGCGCGCCTTTCACGATCACGCCATTCGCCGCCGTCGCCACCAGCAGCACGACACCGGCGAGATAGACCGGCACTGCCAGCCGCATCAGCGCCTGCGGCGGGATGTTGGCCACGAGGAACATCACGGCCAGCGCCACGCCGAAATTGCGCAGCTGGTCGTTGATGCGCCACGGGAAGTCGTTGCCGGCCGAGTACAGCGTGACCATGCCGATGACTGCCAGGCAGCCGACGATGGCGATCAGCGAAGGATCGAACACCGTCACGTACGGACGGACCCACAGGCCGATGCGTCGGACGGTACTGGCCTGGTTCACGGCACGCTCCGCTGCGCAGCACCCCGCGCGAGCGCAACCGTGTGCGGCGCGTCTTCATCGTCGTCGTCGCTCGGCGCCGGACCCGCGGGCTTCTTGCCGAGCAGGTGATAGTCGATCGCTGCGCGTGCGATCGGCGCTGCCGCGCGCGCGCCGAAACCGCCGTTTTCGACCAGCACTGCGATCGCAATCTGCGGATTTTCGGCCGGCGCGAAGGCGATGAACAGCGAGTGGTCGCGGTGGCGCTCGGCCACGCGCGACTCGTCGTATTTCTCGCCCTGCCGGATGCCGACGACCTGCGCGGTTCCTGTCTTTCCGCCGACCTTGTACGGCGCCCCCTGAAACGCAAGCCGCCCGGTGCCGCTGATGTTGACGTCGACCATCGCGTCCTGCACGAACTTCAGGTGTTCCGGTTTGATGGGAATGCGGTAGCTCTCCTTCGGTACCGTCATGCGCTTCTCGCCGGTGCGCACGTTCTCCACCTCCTTGACGAGGTGCGGCTTCATCACGACGCCGTCGTTGGCTAGGTTGGCGGTGGCATGCGCGAGTTGAAGCAAGGTGAACGCGTTGTAGCCCTGGCCAATGCCGATCGAGATCGTCTCGCCCGGGAACCACTTCTGCCTGAAGCGGCGTTCCTTCCACTCCGACGACGGCAGGATGCCGGTCTGCTCGCCCTCGACGTCGATCCCGGTGATCTGCCCGAAGCCCCACGGCTTCATGAAGTCGTGGATCGTGTCGACGCCGAGGTCGTTGGCCACCTGGTAGTAATAGATGTCGCTCGACCTGACGATCGACGCATGCATGTTGACCGTGCCGAGTGGCACCTTGTTCGAATCACGGAAAACGCGGTTGCCGAACACGAAGGTACCGCCGTCGTAGATCGTGGTCTCCGGCTTGCGCTTGCCGGTTTCGAGCGCGGCCAGCGCCAGGAACGGCTTGTAAGTCGAGCCGATCGGATACGTGCCGCGCAGCGCGCGATTCAGCAGCGGCTTGTCGAGGTCATTGTTGAGGTCATCCCAGTTCTTCGGGTCGATGCCGTCGACGAACAGGTTGGGATCGAAGGTCGGCATCGACACGAAGGCAAGCACATCGCCAGTCTTCGGCTCGATAGCGATGAGCGCACCGCGGCGCTTGCCGAAGGCCTGCTCGACGACCTTCTGCAACTCGATATCGACCGACAGCGTCAGGTTGTTGCCGGGCAGCGAGGGCGTGCGCTTCAGCGTGCGGACCGCGCGCCCGCCGGCGGTGATTTCGACTTCTTCGTACCCGGTCGTGCCGTGCAGCTCCGCCTCGTAGCTCTGCTCGATGCCGAGCTTGCCGATGTGCTCGGTGCCGACATAGGCCGACGGGTCGTCCATCTTCTCGATGCGCTCGAGATCGCGCTGGGAGATACGGCCGATGTAGCCAAGCATGTGCGAAGCGGTCTGGCCCAGCGGGTAGTCGCGGAACAGGCGCGCGCGCAGTTCAACGCCCGGGAAGCGAAAGCGCTGCGCCGAGAAGCGGGCGACCTCCTCGTCGCTGAGCCGCGTGCGGATCGGGATCGAATCGAAACGCTTGGTGTCCTCCATCAGCTTGCGGAAGCGGCGTCGGTCGCGCGCCTGCACCTCTACGACCTGCGCCAGCTGGTCGATCGTCTCCTCGAGATTCGCCACCTTGGCTGGGGTGATCTCCAGCGTGTAGGCCGAATAGTTGCGGGCAATGATCTTGCCGTTGCGGTCCTTGATCAGGCCGCGGTTCGGCGCCACCGGCAGCACCGCGATGCGGTTCTGCTCCGCCTGGGCGAGGTATCCCTCGTGCTTGACGACCTGCAACCAGGCAAATCGCGCGCCCAGCAGGGCGAAGCACACGATGACGAAGCCCATCGCCACCAGAACGCGCAGGCGGAAATAGTGAACCTCGCGCTCGGGGTTGCGCATCGCGGCGGAACGCGAGCCGAACGTGGGCTCGTCGCTCCCGCGACGACGGCGGCGCAGCCAGCGACTAGGCATCGAACGGGAAGGCGGGCATGTCCGGCGATGCGCCGGATCGCGCGTTCGGCATCAGGCCTGGAGAAACCACTCGGAGGACGCGCGGGTGCGCAGACAGGAAACCGCGAGATTATAGGATCGCGCTCCGTCGCCGATGCCGGAAAAGACGCCGGAATCGACCATCGGTTGTCGTCCGGGGCCCGAGCGGACAGAGCCCGCACGCCTAACCCGCGAGAGGTAGGCCGCTACGCTCTTTGATCCGGCTCAGCAGCCACGCTGGAGGCTCCCTGACAATCCGCGCCATGGAGACCGAAATCGAAGTCCGCTGCGGCCGCGACCGCCCGACGACGCCGCGCCTGCTGCGCGAGCTCCGCACGCTGGAAGCCATGACCGCAATCTTCTGCCGCGACCGCCATGGCGGCGAAGTGCTGTGCGAATCGTGCGAGGCGCTGATGGCATATGCCGCCAAGCGGCTCGCGGTCTGCCCGTTCGGCGAAGACAAGCCGGTCTGCGCGAAGTGCCAGATCCACTGCTACGGCCCGCGCCAGCGTGAAGAAGTGCGGACGATCATGCGCTACGCCGGCCCTCGCATGACCCTGCGCCACCCCCTGCTGGCGCTCGGCCACGTGCTCGACAAGCGCTATCCGGCGCCGCCCAAGCCGAGCGCACCTCGTGTACGCGACCGCTGAAGCGGTCGCACGTGCACTCGTCGCGAGTACGAGAAGAGCCGTCTACAGCGGTCTGGTTTCGTCCCGATCCACCGGCCGCCGCTGGGGCGCGAGCAGCAGCCACGCGGCCAGCGGCCAGAGCGCCGTGCCGACGAAGCTCTGCGCAAAGTAGACCCAGCCGGGCCATTCGCCGCCGACCCACATGCGGATTGCCAGCGACGCCAACTGCGCTACGAGCAACAGCGGAAGTATGTGAATCGCCTGAGCCCCGAGGGGAAACCACTGGATGCGCCGGTGCAGGGTGATCGCACCGTAGGACAGCAGCGTGTACGCCAGCGCGTGCTGGCCGAAGAGCGCCCCCTCGTGCACGTCCATCAGCAACCCGAACACGAACGCCGCGCCCATGCCAACGCGGCGCGGCTGGTGAACATTCCAGAAGATCAGTACCAGCGCCAGCGCGTCCGGCGCGAAGGGGTTGCGGCCCCACGGCATCATGTTCAGCAGCAACGCGACGATCAGCGAAAACCAGATGAATAGCGGGTTCGCGGGGCGCAGCAGGTACTCGCGTGTCACGCCGCGGCTGATTGCGTCGACCGGGTCGGTCGGGCGCAGAGCGAAGGTGTCGCGCACCCATTGCTGCAGGCTCCGCGTCCCGCTCATTTCCTGCCTGTCGCGCGCCGTGGCGCCGGTTCGTTCGGAGCCGGTGGCGGTGGCGGCGGCCGCTTCGACGCTTCGACCAGCAGCACCAGCAGGTGCGTGTGGTTCTCCACACCGGCCAGGGGGCTCAGCACGATGCGCGCGAACTGGTCTTTCGCGGCGCGCTCGACCACTTCGACTTTGCCGACCGGCAGACCTTCCGGATACAGACCGTCGAGCCCGGAGGTCACGGCGACATCGCCGTTTTCAACATCCGCGTTGGCGGCCATGAAGCGCAGGTCGAGCGTGCCCGGGTCAGCCCCGCCGAAGGCGATGCCGCGCAGGCCATTGCGCACGATCTGGATCGGGATCGACTGATCCTTGTCAGTGAGCAGGGTCACCTCCGCGGTGCCCTTGAAGACCCGCGTCACCTGTCCGACGACACCGACGTCGTCGATCACCGGATTGCCGGCACGCACGCCGTCATCGGTGCCGACATGCAGCACGATCTTGTGCGAGAAGCGGTCGCGCGATTCGTACAGCACGGTGCCGAGGATCGCGCTGTTGCCCGCACGCTCGCGCGCACCCAGCAGCTTGCGTAGCCGCTCGTTCTCGAGTGCCACCTGCTGAGCCTGCATCAGGCTCTGGGCGCTCTCGACCTGCTTGCGCTTCAGCGCGTAGTTCTCGCGCTGCAGGGTCGTGATCGAGGTGAAGTAGTCGTCGACGGTGTCGGCGATCCGTCCTGGGATCAGCAACGCCTGCTGAATGGGGTACAGCACCACACCGGCGCCGACGCGGACGGTCTCAAGCGCCTTGATTCGCGAATCGATGACAATCAGCGCGATCGCGAGGAAGGAAAAGAACGCAAGGCGGGCGCGCGCCGAGACGCCCTGGTTGAACAGCGGAGGAGGACCGGATTCATACGCACGCAAAAGTGCACCTCTGCTTCTGCGTGATCAAAAGTGAAGAAAGTCGGCGGCAAAGCGACGCGACTTCTTTAGGCAAAAGGCAACGCAAACCACCGCCTGCCTCGCTGACCCGGATCTCAGCCGGTCGCGAAGATCGTGCCGAGCTTATCCATACGCTCCAGCGCAGTGCCGCAGCCGCGCACGACGCAGGTCAGCGGCTCCTCGGCGACAACGACGGGCAGCCCCGTTTCCTCCATCAGCAGCCGGTCGAGGTCGCGCAGCAGTGCGCCACCGCCGGTGAGCATCATGCCGCGGTCGGCGATGTCGGCGCCGAGTTCCGGCGGCGTCTGTTCGAGCGCGATCTTCACGCTGGATACGATCTGGTTGAGCGGATCGGTGAGCGCCTCGAGGATCTCGTTGCTGGAGATGGTGAAGCTGCGCGGAATGCCTTCGGAGAGGTTGCGACCCTTGACCTCCATCTCGCGCACCTCGGAGCCCGGGAACGCCGAACCGATCTCCTTCTTGATCAGCTCCGCGGTCGGCTCGCCGATCAGCATGCCATAGTTGCGACGGATGTAGTTGATGATCGCCTCGTCGAACTTGTCGCCGCCGACGCGAACGCTGCCCTTGTAGACCATGCCGCCGAGGGAGATCACGCCGACCTCCGTCGTGCCGCCGCCGATGTCGACCACCATCGAACCCGACGCTTCGGACACAGGGAGCCCAGCACCGATCGCCGCGGCCATCGGCTCCTCGATCAGGAACACCTGCGATGCGCCGGCGGCCTCGGCCGATTCCTTGATCGCGCGGCGCTCGACCTGCGTCGAGCCGCACGGCACGCAAATGATGATGCGCGGGTTCGGCGCGAACAAACTCGATGGATGCACCATCTTGATGAACTGCTTGAGCATCTGTTCGGTCACCGTGAAGTCGGCGATGACGCCGTCCTTCATCGGGCGGATCGCCTCGATGTTGCCTGGCACCTTGCCGAGCATCTGCTTTGCTTCCTTGCCGACGGCCTGGATCGTGCGCTTGCCGTTCGGGCCGCCTTCCTGGCGAATGGCGACGACCGAGGGTTCATCCAGCACGATGCCCTTGCCGCGGACATAGATCAGCGTATTGGCGGTGCCGAGGTCGATCGCAAGGTCATTGGAGAAATAGCTGCGAAGAAAACCGAACATGACTGCCTTTGGTGGATGCGCTACTGATGGAATGCGCCGGTGCCGGCGCTGCCCTGCCTTGTCCCCGTGGCGCGCAGAGTCTGGTGAGAATGCGCGATGATAAACTAATCACGCTTCAAATCTGCCGCAAACGCTTGTTTTGAAAGGCTTACGCGGCGGCAAACCACCCCGCATTTCTGCGTCGACCGTTCCCACCCGCCGATGGCACTCGATCTCGCGCAAGTCCGCCGCATTGCCGACCTCGCCCGCATCGAGGTCACTGACGCCCAGGCGCAGCGGGTGCTGGAGCAGTTGAACGACATCTTCGGGATGATCGAGCGGATGCAGGCGGTCGACACCGAGGGGATCGAGCCGATGGCGCATCCGCTCGGCGGTGCGCAGCGGCTGCGCGACGACGTCGTCACGGTGGGCGACGAGCGCGCGGCCAATCTCGCCAACGCGCCGGAGCAGCAGGACGGCCTCTTCCTCGTGCCGCGGGTCATCGAATGAACGCAGGCCGAGGGGCAACGTGAGCGCTGCCGACCTGTCGCGCGCGACCATCGCCGGGCTGTCGCGGCAACTGGCTGCGAAGGAGGTCTCCGCGGTCGAGCTGGCGCGCGCATACCTGGCGCGGATCGAAGCTCACCGCGCGCTCAATGCCTTTCTGGACGTGCGCCCCGAAGTCACTCTGGCGCAGGCCGCCGCAGCCGACGCGCGCATTGCGCGCGGCGAAGCGACGCCGCTGACCGGAATCCCGATTGCGCACAAGGACATCTTCGTCACCAAGGACTTCACATCGACTGCCTCCAGCCGGATCCTCGAGGGCTATATGAGCCCGTTCGACGCGACCGTTGTCGACAATCTGGCCCGCGCCGGCATGGTGACCCTCGGGAAGGCGAACTGCGACGAGTTCGCGATGGGTTCAAGCAACGAGAACAGCGCGTACGGGAACGTGCTGAACCCGTGGGATCGCGGCGCCGTGCCCGGGGGGTCGTCCGGCGGATCGGCCGCCGCGGTGGCTGCCCGCCTCGCACCGGTGGCCACGGCGACCGACACTGGCGGCTCAATTCGCGAACCCGCAGCGTTTTCCGGCATCACCGGAACCAAGCCGACCTACGGCCGCCCGTCGCGCTGGGGCATGATCGCCTTTGCCTCGAGCCTCGACACCGCGGGGCTGATGACGGTCTCGGCCGAAGATGCGGCGCTGGTCTTCAACGCGATGCTCGGCTTCGACGCGAAGGACTCGACCAGCCTCGACCGCCCGACCGAGGACTACACGCGATCGCTCGGCATGTCGGTCAAAGGCCTCAAAATCGGCGTGCCAAAGGAGTTCTTCGGCGCCGGACTGCAGCCCGACGTCGAGGGGCCGGTGCGCACGGCACTTGCTGAATACGAGAAGCTCGGTGCGAAGCTGGTGCCGATTTCGCTGCCGAACGCCGAGCTCGGCATCCCCGTGTACTACGTGATAGCCCCGGCCGAGGCGTCAAGCAACCTCGCGCGCTTCGATGGTGTGCGTTACGGCCATCGCGCGCAGCACTACAGCGACATGAAGGACATGATCCGCAAGTCGCGCGCCGAGGGTTTCGGCGACGAGCCGAAGCGGCGCATCCTGATCGGCACTTACGTGCTGTCGCACGGCTACTACGACGCGTACTTCATCAAGGCCATGAAAGTGCGGCGGCTCATCGCCAACGAATTCGGCACGGCATTCGGCGAGTGCGACATCATCGCCGGGCCCGTCACGACCAGCGTGGCCTTCGGCTTCGGCGAGAAGGCGGCCGACCCGGTGGCGATGTACATGGCCGACCTCTACACCGTGCCGGGCAGCCTCGCCGGCGTGCCGTCGATGAGCATTCCGTGCGGGTTCGGCAGCGGGCCGATCAACAGCCGGCGGCCGGTCGGACTGCAGCTGATCGCGAATTATTGCGAAGAAGCGAAGCTGCTCGGCATTGCCCACGCGTTCCAGAGGGCAACCGACTGGCACCTCATGATGCCGCCGGGCGTTTAGAGCGTATCGCGCATGACGCAGCGCCTCCTCGCAGCCAATCAGGTGCTCATCAGCGCCGCGACCGATCCGCTTGAGCGCGCGCGTCACCTGCAGGATCGCGCGATCCTGCTCGCCCGGCTCGGCAAGGTCGAACAGGCGCGCGAGACGCTCGGTAACGCGCTGCGCGAAATGCCACGCGACGCGCCGGCACCGGTGCGCCTGCGCTACGAATACGCCGACGCGATCCGGACCTACTTCTCGAAGCGCTTCGACGAGGCGCGCGCCGCGATGCTGGCGATCGCCGAGCGGGCGCGCCACGAGGCCAGCGACCTGGCCCTTGTCAGTGAGTGCGAGTCAGCACTGGCACTGTTCATGCAGCGTGAGTGCGACGTGCGCGCCGCATCGCGCTACGCCCACGCGGTGCTCGCAAATCCTCAAGCCACGCTCGAGGCACGCTACCGAGCGCTGCTCGCGCTCGGTTCGCTCCACCAGGATGCCTACGATTACGAGGAGGCCAGCCGGCTGTATTGCGAAGCCGAAGAGGTCGTGCGCAAACTCGACGACGACATCGCGATGGCAAGCTGCCTGCAGCGTTCAGCGCTGACGCAGGCTGCACATGTGCGCCAGGCCGCTGCCCTGGGCGAACTCGACGCTCGCTCACTCGCCGAGGCCGTGGCCGCACTGAACAAGAGCATTGCCTTCGCACGCAGCCTCGCCGACGGGCCCGACATGACGCTCGACCACCTGTTGCTCGCGGAGATGAAGGTGCTGCAGGGCGTGCCGGCGGAGGCCCTTGCGCTGTATGACACGTACCTGCCGAGCGCCGAAGGCGAGGGCTTCCTGCATGAGGTCACGGGGGCGATGTCGGACCGCGGGCAATGCTGCCTCAAGCTGGGCCGTGTCGAGGAAGGCCTGGTACAGCTGCAGACAGCACTGCAACGCGTCGATGAGTCGACTCCTGCAGACATCCGCGCGATTGCCCACGCCAACATGGCGGAGGCACTCGACCGGCTCGGCCGCGGGGCCGAGGCGCGGCAGCACCGCTTGATGGCGGGCATCGCCTGGGACACGTACGCGCATGAGCAGCGCGAAGCGCGCCGGCTGCTGTCCGGCGAGCCAACCGAACGCCTGCACTGAGACCGGCATTGAAGGGAAGACAGATGGCGTGGGAAGTGGTCATCGGACTCGAGACGCACACGCAGCTGACGACGACGAGCAAGATTTTTTCCGGCGCGTCGACCGCATTCGGCGCCGCGCCGAACTCGCAGGCGAGTGTCATCGACGTCGCGCTGCCGGGCACGCTCCCGGTGCTCAACCGCGGCGCCGTGGAGCGCGCGATCCGCTTCGGGCTGGCGGTTGGCGCCACGATCGCGCCGCGCAGCGTGTTCGCTCGCAAGAACTACTTCTACCCCGACCTGCCGAAGGGCTATCAGATCAGCCAGTTCGAGATCCCGGTCGTGCAGGGCGGAAGCCTGAGCTTCGTCGTGCAGCCGAAGGGAGGCGCCCCGTACATGAAGACGGTGCGCCTGACGCGCGCCCACCTCGAGGAGGACGCGGGCAAGTCGCTGCATGAGGACTTCCACGGCATGTCCGGGATCGATCTCAACCGCGCCGGCACTCCGCTGCTCGAGATCGTGTCCGAGCCCGATATCCGCGTTGCCAGCATCGCCGGCGCCGCGACCGAGGCGGTTGCCTATGCGCGCGCGCTGCACTCGCTGGTCGTCTGGCTCGGGATCTGCGACGGCAACATGCAGGAGGGTTCGTTCCGCTGCGACGCCAACGTGTCGGTGCGGCGTGCCGTGGATTCAAATCTCGGGACGCGCTGCGAGATCAAGAACCTCAACAGCTTCCGCTTCATGCAGCAGGCGATCGAATTCGAAGCGCGGCGGCAGATCGAACTGATCGAGGACGGTGGCACCGTCGTGCAGGAGACGCGCCTGTATGACCCGGATCGCAGCGAGACGCGCAGCATGCGTACCAAGGAAGACGCAATGGACTATCGCTACTTCCCCGATCCCGACCTGCTGCCGCTGGAGATTTCGCCCCAATGGGTCGAACGCGTACGCGGGGAACTTCCGGAGCTGCCGGGCGCGATGCAGGAGCGGTTCGTGCGCGAATACGCGCTCAGCAAATACGACGCCCAGATGCTGACCGCGTCGAGGTCGGTGGCGCAGTATTTCGAGCAAGTCGCGGGCGCCGTTTCCGATCGCAAGGTCGCTGCCAACTGGGTGATGGGGGAACTCGCGGCGGCGCTCAACGAATCTGGGCTCGCTATTGAGGCGGCCCCGGTGGAACCGGCACAGCTCGCCGGACTGATCGCGCGCGTGCTCGATGGCACGATCAACCAGAAGACCGCGAAGGATGTGTTCGCTGCGCTCTGGACCGGCGAAGGCGCGACCGCCGACGCGATTATCGAGACGCGCGGCTTGAAGCAGATTTCCGATACGAGCGCGATTGAGCGCATCGTTGACGAGGTCCTGGCCGCCAACGCCAAGTCCGTCGAGGAATTCCGCGCCGGCAAGGAAAAGGCCTTCAACGCGCTGGTCGGCCAGGCGATGCAGGCCACGAAGGGCAAGGCCAATCCTGCCCAGGTGAACGAAATCCTGCGTCGCCGGCTGGCGGCTGACGTCCCGTCCCGCTAGGGCGCAGCCACCAGCGTGAAGTTCTGGTTCGGAAGGATCGCCCCGAACAGGACCGTGATCTCGCTGCCGAGCTGCGTGACGTAGCCGGTGGCCGATGCCTCAAGCTTGTACTTTCCGGCACTCGAGTTCTGCGGCTGGAAGTTCAGCGGGCTGACCATCGGGTTCGAATAGACCAGCAGCCGGGGGGCGGCCGTCGGCAGGAACAGCGAATAGTCGCCGGTCATCGGATCGACGTTCACCTGCGCCACTTCGACCGCGGGAACCGTTCCGACAGCCTGCAGGGAATGCACCGAGCCTGTGTCGCGCGCGGCGGCGGGACCTACATTGCCGGTCACCGTCCCCGACGTCGCACCTGGCATCGTGACGCGATCGAGGTCCGAGCCGAACGTCGTTGACTGCCCGGCCGTCACCGGGACGGCGGCGATCACGGAGGTTGTCATGTTCGTTCCGTCGAAGACCACGTCGTACGGGCTCTTCGTCGGATCGAGCGGTGCCAGAACGAACTTTCCGGTGCTGTCGGGCTGGGTTGCCTTCAAGACGACGCCATCTTTCTGCGCAGTGACAGTGACGCCTGTCAACCCCGTCTGGACGTACCCGACGATCGCCGTCGCCGTCCGCGGTATCACTGCGACGACCGGCTTAAGGTTGTAGCGACCGCTGTTGCCGCGCCGGACGACCGATCGGCATGCGTCAAAATCGAGCACAACGTCGGTCACCGTGTTTGGCTGGACGGTGAATGGATGGATCAACTTGAGTCCGCTTTGCTGCGCACTCGGCGTATCCAGCGGAACTTCGGCACCGTTGGTCGGGACGACCGAATTCGCAGGTGCGCCGGCGCCGTTCGGCACGAGTACTGCCGCGTCAACGCTTTGCGGTAGTCCAAACGACGGAGGCGAGCTTTTGCCCGCGGTCAGGGCGAGCACACGGCGCGCGCACGCCGCAACTGCTCGACGGGTTGCGGCAGACGCGCCGGATCTTCGCCGGGGTAATAGAGTTGATCGGGCGGCCAGGTATCGAAATCGGGCGGCGGCCATCCTCTGACCGCGACCACACCCGGCACCAGCGCCGCACCGTCGATCGCGCCGCTCGCAATATCACGCTGACACACGAGCAGCACGCCGCGCGCCGTCATCACCTCGTTGCGCAGTGCGGCCGCAAGGCCCGATGCCTCGCGGCCAAGCGGTCGAGCCGCCGGGGGCAGCACCAGCACGAAGAATCGTTGCCCCGTCACGTTCTCGCTCAGCGCGCGCTGAGCCGCCTGCTCGAACGTGAATTCGTCGCCTGCGATGTAAAGCCCGCCCGGCTCCAGCGCAACGGCAAGCAACGAATAAAAAACGGCGACCGAAACAATTGGACAGAAGGGCCGGAACACGCACATCGCTGCACCGCTGAAGTCAACCGCCGGGGCCACCTGCAGCCCCTTAGGTATCGTACTGCGACGCGAACCGACAGGCGCCCCCGCGTCTACTGGCGCGCGGAGTCCTTGAAGCGCGGGTCGAGGAGGATATCGGGCTCGGGATTGCGCTGCACCGGCCGCGCACCCTGCGCCACCAGTTCGCGGAAGCGCCGTTTCTCGGCATCGAAGCGCTCGTTGATGCGGTCCACCTCGGAGCGTGCCTCGGCGACGATCTTCTTTTCCGCAGCGACCGCCTGCTCATTCAGCGCGAAGGCGCGCTTCAGACTATCCGGCTGTTCGCGCTTCTTGTAAAACTCCGACTCGTCGTCGAGGCGCCGCCTGTCCTGAGCGAGGCTGAGCGAGCGTTCCTGCGAGCGCTTGATGATCTGCTCTGCGCCTTCGAGTGACTTCTTGCGGGCGGCCTCGATCTCGTCTTCGCTGGCGTAAGCCTCGAGCAGCGAGCGGTCGCGGCGACGCTGCGCCAGCTGTCGCTCCTCGTCTTCGACCTTTTTCTTGGCCTCGAGCGCGCGCGCGCGCTGCTCCTCGACGGTCAGCGGCCGCGGGATGATGCGGCGCACCGACCCGTCCCGGTTCAGTTCGCGCATGTCGACGTTCGCGCATTCGGCCGGCGGCCGGTCGGCGGTATAGACCTTGCCGTTGGCAATGCACGTGTACATGAAGCCGTTGGGAGCGGGTGCCTGGCCCGACGCCGGCAGCGCCAGCAGCGCGAGCGTCCATCGCGCAAGCCGCAGCGCAGTGCGAAGGTCAGGCGCCATAGCGCTCCCGGTAGCGCTCGACGGCCGGGCGGTAGCTGCTCAACTGATGAGCCGGCCCGGAATCCGCCGCGAGAAATTGCATCAGATCGTCCAGAGTGGCTATTGCGAAGACGGGAAGTCCATAGCTGGCCTCGACCTCCTGGACAGCGGACCGGCTCGACAGCGCATCGTCGGCGCCAGCTCGCTCCATGCGATCGAGCGCGATAAGCACGGCCGCAGGCGTCGCACCGGCGGCGCGTATCAGTTCAACCGACTCGCGCACGGACGTGCCCGCCGTGATCACGTCATCGACGATGACCACGCGCCCGGCCAGAGGCGCTCCGACGATCACGCCGCCTTCGCCGTGGTCCTTCGCCTCCTTGCGGTTGTAGGCGAAGGGAACGTCGACACCGAGTTCGGCGAGCGCGATCGCAGTGGCAGCGGCCAGCGTGATGCCCTTGTAGGCCGGACCGAACAGCATGTCGAACTGCACCCTGCCCTCGCCGCGTGCCACGAGCAGCGTCTGGGCGTAGAAGCGGGCGAGGCGTCCCAGCAGAGCGCCGCGATTGAACAGGCCCGCATTGAAGAAGTAAGGGGACATGCGACCCGCCTTGGTCCTGAACTCGCCGAACCGCAACACACCGGCCTGCAAGGCGAACTCGATGAACTGTTGCCGCAACGACTGCACGCGCTATCCGCGGGGCCCCGCCCGATGGTGTCTGCTCACGCACATTGTGCCGCAGCCCGGTGAGCAAAAGGATGGAAAATGCCACCGATTCCGGAACTGCAAAGGCATTTGACCCTTGCTGCGAATCGTCACGCTGAACGTCAACGGCATCCGGTCGGCAGCCTCCAAGGGGCTATTCCGCTGGTTGCGCCGCGCCGAGCCCGACGTGGTCTGCCTGCAGGAAGTGAAGTGCGACGAGGCCGAGCTACCTGAGGCCTTGCGCTCGTTCGGGAAAATGCACTCCCATTTCCACTGCGCGCAGCGGCGCGGCTACTCGGGGGCGGCGCTCTACTCCGCGAAGGCGCCGCGTTCAGTGCGATTGGGCTTCGGCTCACCCGAATTCGATGCGGAGGGGCGCTACGTGGAAGCCGAGTTCCGTGACTTCACGGTCGTTTCTGTCTACTTTCCGTCGGGCTCGTCAGGACCCGAGCGGCAGGCGGCCAAGTTTCGCTTCCTCGACGAATTCGCCCCGCACCTGGAACGCCTGCGGGCGAGCGGCCGCGAGGTCGTGTTCTGCGGAGATATCAACATCGCGCACAAGGAGATTGATCTGCGCAACTGGCGTGGCAACCGCAAGAACTCCGGGTTCCTCCCCGAGGAGCGCGCGTGGCTCAGCGGAATCTTCGAGCGAGGGGGCTGGGTCGACGTGTTCCGTCGCCTGGATGAGCGCCCCGAGCAGTACACGTGGTGGAGCAACCGCGGCCAGGCCTGGGCCAAGAACGTCGGCTGGCGCATCGACTACCAGATCGCGAGCGAGGGTATGGCGGCGCGCGCCCGGCGCGCAGAGATCTACACCACGAGGCGCTTTTCCGACCACGCGCCCCTGATCATCGACTACACGGGGCGGCTCTGACATGCATAGTCCCGAGTTCATCCGCAAGCGATTGCCGGAGCAGATTGAAGGCCGGGCGCTGGCTTGGTACGTGGTCGGTGTCCTGCTGCTGCTGGGACTGCTCGGCTGGGGGCTCGCGAAGCTCGCACCTCCGGCGCCTCCGCGCCGCATCGTGATGACTACCGGCGCCGAGGACGGTGCCTACCATCGCTATGCGCAGCGCTATCGCGAGGTGCTCGCGCAGCGCGGCCTCGAACTCGAACTGCGGCCGTCTGCGGGCGCCGCCGCCAACCTCGATCGCCTGCGCAACGCCGGGAGCGGTGTGGACGTCGGGCTGGTGCAGGGCGGTCTGGTGACGGAGGACGATGCCGAGCGCCTGGTCACGCTCGGCAGCCTCTTCTACGAGCCCGTGTGGGTCTTCTATCGAGGCAAGACGATCGAACGCATCTCGGAGTTGCGCGGGCTGCGGATCGCGATCGGCATTCCCGGCGGAGGCACGCACGCGCTCGCTACGTCGATCGCGCGCGACAACGGACTCGTCGAGGCGCCCACCACGCTGCTGGAGATCGGCGGTCTCGAGGCCGCTGATGCGTTGATCGACGGACGGATCGACGCCGCGCTGTATATCTCCGCAATCGATGGCCCGGCCGTGCAGAAACTGTTGCAGGCGCCGGGCGTTCGCCTGATGGACGCGCGCAGGGCAGACGCCTACGTCCGGCGTTTGCCCTACCTGCACAAGCTCGACCTCCCGGAAGGCGTGATCGATCTGAAGCGCGGGATCCCGCAACAGGACACCACCATCATCGCGGTGACCGCCAACCTGATTGCACGGCCGGACATCCACCCCGTGGCGGTCGCACTTCTGCTCGAAGCGGCCCGGGAGGTGCATGGCGGCCCGACCTTGCTGCATCCCGCGCGAGTGTTCCCGGCGCCGATGGACGTGGATCTGCCGCTGGCGGAGGATGCCGATCGCTTCTACCGCGACCGCCCTTCATGGCTGCGGCGCGTGCTCCCGTTCTGGGTCGCCGTCTGGGCTGAACGCCTGCTGTTCATCATGCTGCCGCTGCTCGCAATCGCCGTTCCGGCATTTGCATACCTGCCCAAGCTCTACGACTGGCGCATCCGCAGCAAGCTCGATAACTGGTATGGCGAAGTCAACCGCATCGAGCGCGCCACGCCGACCGCGCAGGCCGATGCGGCCGCGCAACTCGCGCGGATGGTCGAGATCGACCAGCGCCTGAACCGACTCAAGGTGCCACGCGCCTACCTGTCGCGGCTATACACGCTGCGACAGCACGCCGACTACGTTCGCAGCCTCCTCGAGGCGCGCACGGCAGGCGCGCCGGCCGATCAGCAGGCCGCGGCTGCCGCGCCGACGAACGCCAGCGCGAGCCCGAGCCAGCGCAGGCTGTCGTAGCGCCGCGCCCGCAGCAACTGCCGCGGCAGACCATCAGCCGCATCGAACACGTGCGAGCGGCCTTCCCAGGCATGCACGAAGAAGACCGTCAGCGCACCACCCCATAGCAGGGCGCCGGCGTAGCGCCCGAGCACGACCGACATGACTAGCAGGGAGGTAAATGCGAGCAGCGCCGCGTTCTCGAGGATGCGGCGCAGCGCTTCGGACGGCAAGCGTGTGCGGCGGATCATGCGGTCGGTCGGGCTGCGCGTTGAGGTGGCGATCAATTCTTCTTCGGCCCGAGTGGATGAAGGCAAACCGGACCGACGGCCACGATGCCAGTATCGGACCCGCAGGCCCGCGCTGACAAGCTGAATTGGCGGGTGATCCGCTCGATGTTCTGTGGCCGCGGCCCGATCCCAACCTCCCCACTACACTGCGGCACCGATGCAAGGCGAAACCCGTACCCGGCCCGCCAGCGACGAAGAAGCCGCCGTCGATCGGAGTGCACGGCGGCGCTGGCGCGACGTTCTGCGCGTCTACACCGAGCCCGTGGCCCTGCGCATGTTCTTCCTGGGCTTTGCCGCTGGCCTGCCGCTGCTGCTGGTGCTGGGAACGCTGAGCTTCCGGCTGCGCGAAGCCGGGGTCGATCGCGCGACCATCGGCTACCTTTCGTGGGTGGGCCTGGCCTATGGCTTCAAGTGGGCCTGGGCGCCGCTGGTCGACAGCTTGCCACTGCCGCTGCTGACACGCTGGCTCGGACGACGGAGAGCCTGGCTGCTGCTGTCGCAGTTTGCGATCGTGGCGGGCCTGGTCGCCATGGCCGTCCACGATCCGCAGTCGGGACTGCAGCGGTTGACAGTCGCTGCGCTCGCGGTTGCATTCGCGTCTGCCACGCAGGACATCGCACTCGATGCCTACCGGATCGAATCGGCGTCGGTGGCAAAGCAGGGCGCGCTGGCGGCGATGTACCAGACCGGCTATCGGCTGGCGATGATCTGGGCCGGTGCCGGTGTGCTCTGGATCGCCGCACGCGCGGCCGGCGAGCTCACCGCCTACAGCGCTGGCGCGTGGACCACCGCGTATCTGACGATGGCGGCGTCGATGACGGTCGGCATTGTTGCCGTGCTGCTCTCGCCCGAGCCGGAAGCGAGCATGGTCGTCGCTCCGCTGCGGACCGAAGGGGCCGGCAGCCCGGGCGGCCGGGCGGGCGCCCTGCCGCTGCTCGGCCATTGGCTGAGTTCTGCCGTCATCGGCCCGTTCGCCGACTTCATCCGGCGCTACCGCTGGCAGGCACTGGTGCTTCTGGCGTTGATCGCGACCTACCGCATCTCCGACGTCGTGATGGGCATCATGGCCAACCCGTTTTACGTCGACATGGGCTACAGCAAGGAGGAGGTCGCCGCCGTTTCGAAGCTCTACGGTGTGGTGATGACCCTCGCCGGTGCGTTCGTTGGCGGCGCGCTTGCGCTGCGCTTCGGCGTGATGCGCATCCTGATGCTCGGCGCGGTGCTATCGGCGGCGTCCAACCTGCTGTTCGCCTGGCTCGCTACACGCGGGCACGACCTGACCGGACTCATCTTCGTGATTTCGGCCGACAACCTGTCCGCGGGGATCGCCTCGGCCGCTTTCATCGCCTACCTGTCCGGGCTGACGAACATCGAGTACTCGGCCACCCAGTACGCGCTGTTTTCCTCGGTGATGCTGCTGCTGCCGAAGTTCGTTGCCGGCTTCTCTGGGGCTTTCGTCGATGCCTATGGCTACGGCGCGTTCTTCCACGCCACGGCAGCCCTCGGCGTGCCGGTGCTGCTGCTGATCTGGCTCGCGAGCCGCGTCGTACCAGCCGCACCGGCCCGCGCGGGCGAACGGAGCAGCGGCTAGCGCGATTCGAAGCGATAGATCGCGACGGTGGCGCGCAGCGCTGGCGCGAACGACACCGGTCGGCCTTCGGCCAGGACCGCGCGCCCCGTGATCGTCAGTCCAACGCGCGAAGCGAGGATCTCGAAGTCCTTCAGCGTGCACAGATGGATGTTCGGCGTGTCGAACCACTGATACGGGATCTGGCGCGTCACCGGCATGCGGCCCGCCAGCAGCGCCACCGCGTGGCGCCAGTGGCCGAAGTTGGGAAAGCTGACGACGCCCTGACGCGCGACGCGCGTCATCTCCCGCAGGATCGCTTCGACGTTGTGCATCGCCTGTAGCGTCTGCGACAGCACGACAGTGTCGAACATCTTGTCGGCAAACAGCCGCAGCCCGGCATCGAGGTTCTGTTGAACGATATTGATGCTCTGCTGTACGCACTGGGCGACCTGGTCGTCGTCGATCTCGACGCCGTAGCCACGGCACTTCTTGGCATCGCGCAAGTGGGCGAGCAGCGCTCCATCGCCGCAGCCCAGGTCGAGCACTCGACTACCGGGCGCGATCCAGTCGGCGATCTGCGCGAGGTCGACGCGCAGTGTCATCGTCCGCACTCCCTCGCGATGTTGTCGAAGTACGCGCGCACCACGCGGTGATCGCGGCGACGGCGCGGAGCGCCACCTCCGCGGGCGTATACGGTTCGCCCTCCCCCGACCCCTCCCCGGGGGAGGGGCCAGATTTCGATCACCGCTTCCGACCTCACTGTCCGCACTCCCTCGCGATGTTGTCGAAGTACGCGCGCACCACGCGGTGATAGCGCGGATCTTCGAGCAGAAACGCGTCGTGGCCGTGCGGTGCGTCGATCTCCGCGTACGCGACGTCGCGACCGCTTCTGATCAGCGCCTCGACGATCTCGCGCGAGCGTTCCGGTGGAAAGCGCCAGTCGGTGCTGAAGCTCGCGACCAGGAAGCGCGCCGTGGCAGGCGCGAGCGCGCGTGCGAGGTCACCGCCGGTGAACCGGGCGGGATCGAAGTAGTCCAGCGCGCGCGTGATCAGCAGGTAGGTGTTGGCGTCGAAATATTCGGAGAACTTGTCGCCCTGGTAGCGCAGGTAGCGCTCGACCTCGAACTCGACGTCGTAGTGAAACTGATAGTCGTCGCCGCGCATCGACCGCCCGAACTTCTCGGCCATGTCAGCGCCGGACAGGTAAGTGATGTGGCCGATCATGCGCGCGACCCGCAGGCCACGGCGCGGCACAACGTGTTCAGCGTAGTAATTGCCGCCGTGAAAGTCCGGATCGGAGCGGATCGCGGTACGCGCCACTTCGTTGAACGCGATGTTCTGCGCGGACAGCTTCGGCGCAGCAGCGATCGCGACGCAGTGGCGCAGCCGCTGCGGGTACTGGATCGCCCATGAGAGCGCCTGCATGCCGCCGAGCGAGCCGCCCATCACCGCGGCCCAGCAGTCGATGCCGAGCGCGTCGGCGACGCGGGCCTGGGCATGCACCCAATCCTCGACGGTCACGACAGGAAAGCGCGCCCCGTACGGCGTTCCGCTGGCCGGATCGATCGACATCGGTCCGGTGGAGCCGAAACATGAGCCCAGATTGTTGACGCCGACGACGAACAACCGCTCGGTGTCGACGGGTTTGCCCGGTCCGACCATGCTGTCCCACCAGCCGATCTGCGTCGGATCGTCGGCATAGGTGCCGGCGACGTGGTGCGAGGCATTCAGCGCATGGCAAACGAGCACCGCATTGCTGCGGTCGGCGTTCAGCGTGCCGTAGGTTTCGATCGTCAGCTCATAATCAGCGATCGACGCGCCACTGGTCAGTGCCAGCGGCTCGTCGAATCGCAGTGTCTGCGGCGTGACGATTCCGACAGATCGGGGACTGGTTTCCAACCGCACGGCAACAAAAAACCCGAGGGGCGCACAGCCGGCTCGGGTCAAAAGATACCTACCTGACCTCTTTAGCGGATTTTGGAGGGCTGCCCCTCACGCGCCCGCAAGCGAGTCGGCAAATCGGCGCGAAGCGCAAAGGGTAGGTTGAGCCTCGGCGCATGTCAAACGGCCGCGAGTCGCGCCGAGTTAAACTCCGGGCACGGATCGTCAGCCGGCTCGCGTGGGCCGGCACTGGATTTGAGTCCGGCAAGGGAAAGGAAACCCAGATGAAATTGCTGAAATGGCTGTTCACCAGCGCGGCGCTGGTAGCGTTTGGTCTGTCGTCGGCGAGCGCGGCCGACAAGGCCAAGCAGGACGAAGTGCTGAAGGCGGCGCAGACCACACTGGCCGACTTCTACAAGGCGGATCCGAAGCTCAAGGGGCAGGTCGAGAAAGCGCCCGGATATGCCACGTTCACCACGTTCGGCATCAGCTTCCTGGTGGGCGGCGCCGGCGGCAAGGGCGTCGTGCACGACAACGCGACCAAGAAGGACACGTTCATGGAGCTCGCGCAGGCCAGTGCCGGTCTGCAGATGGGAGCCTCGGATATGCGCTATCTGTTCATCTTCGACACCCCGGCGGCCATGCAGCAGTTCATCGACAAGGGCTGGGATGCCTCCGCCGCCGCTTCTGCCGGCGCCGGCGCCACGGGCAAGGGATCGGCGAACGCAAGCGCCGGCAGCTTCACCGGCGGCAAGTTCTATCAGCTGACCACGAACGGTTTGCAGGCCGGCGTGGCCGCCGGCGGCACCAAGGTCTGGAAAGACAAGGACCTCAACTAGCTCGAGGCCACAACGGGCAAGAGGCCCGGCGTTGCCGGGCCTTTTTTTGCGTATGGATTCCGAGGCAGATCCGGCTGTTGGCGGCCCTGCCCCGGATGACGCGATCAGGACGAGCCTGCCGTGACGGGCGCTCCGCCGACTACAACGCGGCGAGCGCCGCCCGGCATTGACCGTCTACTTCCTCGGGTTTCGTCACCGTGGTCAGCAGGTCGCGCACGAGCCCGTCCTCCAGTCCGTACACCCAGCCATGGACGGAGAGCGGTTGGCCGCGATCCCACGCATCGCGCACGATCGTGGCCTGGCAGACGTTCCCGACCTGTTCGATCACGTTGAGTTCGCACAGGTGGTCGATGCGCCGCGCGGCATCCCCGCACGCCGCGACGCGCGCCTCGTGCCTGTGATGGACATCCTGCACGTGCCGCAGCCAGTTGTCCGCGAGTCCGACGCGGCGGTCGTGGAGGGCCGCGCTCACTCCGCTGCAGCCGTAGTGGCCGCACACGATGATGTGCTCGACCTTGAGCACGTCAACCGCGAACTGCATCACCGACAGGCAGTTGAGGTCGGTGTGCACCACGACGTTGGCGACATTGCGATGGACAAAGAGCTCGCCCGGCAGGAGACCGACGATTTCGTTGGCCGGCACCCGGCTGTCCGCACAGCCGATCCAGAGATAGCGCGGCGACTGCTGGCGCGACAGGCGCGCGAAGAATTCAGGATCGCTCCGGCGCATCCTCTGCGACCATGCGCGGTTGTTGTCGAAGAGTGACTGGAGTGGATGCATGATGCAGTCATTCTAACCAGCAGCGCCGTAGCGCCAGTGCGGATGCGTTCCCGATGCCGCAACCACCACTTGGTGACGTCCTGCGCTCGACACGATGCGCTTGGGTCGCCATGGCGGGCGGATCGCGGTCATACTGCCGTCGGTGCGTCCGAGTAGAACCGAGATCTCGCCCAATGCCTGGTCGCCCTCCTCGGAACGCCCCGAGCTCCAGGTGGTGGTGCGTTGATCGAAAAATGAGCCCGGCGACGAAGGTGCTCGCGCTTCTGCTCGGTGCATTGACCGTGGTGAACGCGCCGGCCGAGGAGCCGCTACGGGTCGGTTCCAAGCGCTTCACCGAGTCCTACATCCTCGGTGAAATCATCACGCGGGCTGCACAGGGTCCCGGAGCCACCGCGGCGATACACCTGCGCGGAATGGGCAATACGGCCATCCTGCTCAATGCGCTCGAAAGCCGCAGCGTCGATGTCTATCCCGAATACACCGGCACGATCGCGCGGGAGATCCTCAAACTGTCCGAGGTGCCACCGCTTGCTGAGCTGAACGCGCGACTTGCGTCGCGTGGACTGGCAGTGGCAGTGCCGCTGGGCTTCAACAACAGCTACGCGCTTGCAGTGCGCTCCAGTGACGCGCGGGAAATCGGTCTAGCGCGCATTTCGGACCTGAGGCAGCACCCCGGGCTGCGGCTCGGCCTGTCGCAGGAGTTTCTGGGCCGCGCCGATGGCTGGCCCAATCTGGAGCGCGCCTACCGGTTGCACTTCCCCCCTCCGAAGGGGCTCGACCATGGCCTCGCCTACGAGGCGATTGCCGGCGGGCAGGTCGACGTGATCGACATCTACACCACCGACGCCAAGCTCGACAAGTACCAGTTGACCGTGCTCGCCGACGACGCAGGATTCTTCCCGCGTTACGACGCCGTGCTCCTGTATCGCGCAGACGTGCCGATGCGGTTTCCGCGGGCGTGGGCGGCGCTGGCGCGGCTCGAGGGCGCGCTCGACGACGCGGCGATGCGGCGGCTCAATGCCGGCGCCGAACTCGAAGGCAAGGATATCGGCGCGATTGCGTCGGAGTGGCTCAGCGCGCGACAGGTCCAGGGCAGGAGTACGGCCGCGGCAGTGGACTCTTTGATGCGCCCGACGCTCTGGCAACGCCTCTTCGCGCCAGACCTGGGCCGGCTTGCGCTCGAACATGTCGGACTCGTGCTGGCCGCGCTCGCGGCGAGTTGTGCGATCGGCATCCCTCTGGGTCTGCTCGCCGCGCGGCGTCGACCCACTGCGCCGGTCGTTTTTGGCGTGACCGGGGTCGTCCAGACGATTCCGTCGCTGGCGCTGCTGGCATTTCTCATCCCGATCACCGGACGCATCGGCGTCGTGCCGGCGTTCATCGCGCTCACGCTGTATGCGTTGCTTCCGATCGTACGCAATACTCAGGTCGGACTCTCGCAGATCCCGCGCCAAATGATCGAGGCGGCGAAATCCCTCGGGCTTCGGCCCGCGACCATCATGCGGCGCATCGAGCTGCCGCTTGCAATGCCGACCCTGCTCGCCGGAATCAAGACCTCGGCGGTCGTGAGCGTCGGAACGGCGACCATCGCTGCATTCATCGGCGCCGGAGGATTCGGCGACCGCATCGTCGCAGGCCTGGCGCTCAACGATCAGACGATGCTTCTAGCGGGGGCAATACCGGTTGCCGTGCTCGCGCTGGCGATCCAGGGGGCCTTCGGACTGCTCGAGAGGCACGTCGTTCCTGAAGGACTGCGCATTCGATCCGTCTGACGAGAAATTCTCGCCAAGTCGACGGAGCCGGTCCAGGGCCGGCTGCGGGAGTCCCGCCGCAGCGCTCGTACGCCAAGCCGCGCGAATGGCGCGTAGCAGCGCGGGCTTCAAGCAGTCGCAGAGCTAGCGCTCTCTGATGAACTCGAACTGCGCGCCTGCGGACTTCGATCGGAGGACCAGTCTCGAGGCGTCGACGGCGACGATCTCGTCCGTCTCCGTAGTGCCAGCCGCCGGCGAAGAACCGGAACTCGTTTCATAGTGCCAGGTCACGGTATTGCCCGAAACCTCCCAGGCCCCACCGAAATCGATGAACGTCTTCCCGTCAGCAGTCGAAAAGCCGCGAAACTGCATGTTCTGAGTCAGGACGACGGTCGTGGCGCCATGCGGATCACCGGCGGAACTGGACCACCGACCGACGAGTGCCATCGGCGAGATATAGCTCTGTCCGAATGCCCCTGCTGTCCAGCAACCCAGGGCCAGGAGCCGGGAGATCCTGCGCATGAGATGAGCGCCCGCGGCGCCCGGTTGAGGCCTGGCCGGCACGGGCCGCCTACTGCAGTACGGCCGGCGCCGCGGGCTTCATTTCCCGCTGCAGCACGCCGCGGATCCTCATCGGGTCCGACATGCGCAGGACGCGGCCGGCAAAACGACCCGAGTCCTTGAACGACAGCTCGAACAATCGCTCCTTTACCGGCAGGATCTGCGACGGATGCATCGAGAACTGCCGCAGTCCCATGCCGAGCAGCAACTCGGTCATCTCGAGTTCGCCGGCGAGTTCTCCACAGACCGACACCGGCACGCGCGACCGGGTACCGGTGCGGATGGTCTGCGCGATGAGCCGCAGCACCGCTGGATGCATCTGGTCGTACAGATGGGCCACGGTGCTGTCCGTCCGGTCGATCGCCAGCGTGTACTGGATCAGGTCGTTGGTGCCGATCGACAGGAACTTGAGCCTCCGCACGAATTCGGGCAGCGACAACGCGGCCGCCGGCACCTCGATCATGCCGCCGAGCTGGATGCGTGCATCGAATCTCTGTCTACGCTCCTTGAGCTCTTCTCTGGCGCGTGCGACGAACGCGGCCGCCTGCTCGATCTCATGCACGTGGGCGAGCATCGGGATCAGGATGCGCACGGTGCCGTGCTCCGACGCACGCAGGATCGCGCGCAGCTGCGTCAGGAACAGGTCGGGATACGCGAGGCAGTAGCGGATTGCGCGCAGGCCGAGTGCCGGGTTCGACTCTGGCCGCGGCGCACCCCGGCCCATGCCGAGACTCTCGCGCGCTGTCTCGGTCAGAACCTTGTCGGCCCCGATATCCAGCGTGCGGATCACCACCGGCTTGCCCTTCATCACCCGCGCGACTCTGGCGTACGCCTCGAACTGTTCGTCTTCCGACGGCAGCTCGTCGCGGTCCATGAACAGGAATTCCGAGCGAAACAGGCCGATGCCGTCCGCGCCGGCCTCGAGCGCATCGCGCGCGTCCTCCGGCAGCTCGATGTTGGCGAGCAGGTCGATTGCGATGCCGTCGCGCGTGCGCGCGATCTTGCCGCGCAGCTTCCGCAGCTGCGAGTGGTGCTCGGCCTGCACTCGCGCACGGCGCCGGAATTCATGCAGCTCGTCGGCCGAAGGTTCGATCACGACAAGGTCGGAATCGGCATCGATGACGACGAGCTCGTCTTCCGCGATCAGCTGGCGCGCGCCGTCGGCCCCGACGATGGCCGGCAGTCCGAAGCTGCGGGCAAGGATGGCCGTATGCGAGGTCGGCCCGCCGAGTTCGGTGACGAAGCCGGCGAGTTCGAGATCGGCGCGGTCCTTCAGGTGCAGCACGTCGGCCGGTGCGAGGTCGCGTGCAACCAGCACCAGCCGCTCGCCGGCGGCGAGCTTCTTTGGCAGTGCGACCCGCGACGGTCGCCCCTCGGCCAGCGCGTTCAGCACGCGCTCGACCACCTGCCGGACATCCGTTGAACGCTCGCGCAGGTATTCGTCGTCGATCGCCTCGAACTGCCGGCACACCTCCTCGAGCTGGATCGTCAACGCCCACTCCGCGTTCATCAGCCGGGTGCGGATCAGGTCGCGCGGCGCTTCGGCGAGCAGCGCGTCGTCGAGGATCAGTCGATGCAGGTCGAGGAACGCCCGCACCTCCGTCGGCGCGTCCGGCGCAATGCCGGACTTCAGCTCGTCCAGCTCGTCGCGCACCGCGGCGAATGCGCGTGTCAGCCGCGCGATTTCGTGCACGACATCGCGCCGCTCGATCGTGGTCTGCCGCACTTCGAGTTCAGAGGGCGCCAGCAGGTGGGCGCGGCCAAACGCGATGCCGCGGGCGACTCCAATGCCCGCCAGCGTCCGCCGTTTCGCCTCCTCGGTCACTCGCTCACCCTACTCGTACTCGCCGAAGCGGGTCTCGATCAGCTGCCCGATCGCATCCACCGCGGCGGCGGCGTCGTCCCCGTCGGCTTCGACCGTCAGCACGCTGCCCTGACCCGCCGCCAGCATCATCACGCCCATGATCGACTTCGCATTGACGCGCCGGCCATTCTTGGCGAGCCAGACCTCGGAGGCGTAGCGGCTCGCCACCTGCGTGATCTGCGCCGAAGGGCGGGCGTGCAATCCGAGCTTATTGCTGATGGTGAAGTCTCTGGTAATCATTGCCCTGCGGTTTGTAGCCCTGGTTCTGCACCGCTGTCGATGCCACCTGCATCATGCCCTGCTGTCCGCCAGCGAGCGCCTTCGCCGCGACATCGGCCAGTGATTCTCCGCGGTAGCACACCGCACGCAGCAGCATCGGCAGATTGACTCCAGCAACGACGGCGACGCGACCGGGCTCGTTCAGGCGCGACGCCAGGTTTCCGGGCGTCGCGCCGAAGGCATCGGTCAGCACCAGCACGCCGGCACCTGCGTCGACCTCTTTCATCAGCGCCTGTGCACGGGCGAACAGTTCTTCCGGCGGCGCTTCGGGTTCGACATCGAGTGCGCGCACGTTGGCACGCGCCATACCGGGCTCGCACGTGTAGACGTGCTCGGCGCAGTGCGCAAGCGCGCTCGCGAGCGGGGCGTGGGCAATTATCAGGAGGCCGGTCATATGCTTGTGCACTCGGTGTACGCGACACCTTGCGTTGCACGCGCAGCTCGCGCGTTTGAAGTGGCGCGCGCCCTTCGGGCGGCGATGAAGGCGCGTGGAGAACAAGAGCTCGCCAGACATCTCATGTTGGTCGCTCCAAAGCATCGATGAAAAGGCCGGCGACATTGCACCCGGTCTGCTCGGTGATCTCGACGAAGCAGGTTGGACTGGTGACGTTGATTTCCGTGAGGTAGTCGCCGATGACGTCGAGGCCGAGCAGGCGCAGGCCGCGCGGCAGCAGCGCCCGGCCGACTGTCTCGGCGATCTGCCGGTCGCGTGCACT
>Ga0335084_10000018_pt1 | contig 91875 bp, 87 predicted proteins | sample Lox_Sample_44_FD_206721 | JGI IMG/M metagenome (GOLD analysis project Ga0335084, IMG submission 206721) | Soil microbial communities from Loxahatchee National Wildlife Refuge, Florida, United States - Lox_Sample_4.4 | ecosystem: Environmental > Terrestrial > Soil > Wetlands | place: USA...
CGCTGGGCGGCCTCATCCAGCAGACCACGTCGCGCGGCGGCACCGGAATCCCGCTGATCTCGAAGATCCCGGTGCTGGGCGCGCTTTTCGGCACCCAGACGTACTCGAACAACCGCACCGAGCTCGTCCTGCTCATCACGCCGCGCATCGTTAGCGACACCACCCAGGCCCGCGAAGTCACCAAGGAGCTGCGCGAAAAGCTGCCGAGCCTGCGGGATGTGATCCCGCCGCCGCCCCAAACCCCGGCGCCGCCCCAGACCGAAATGCCCGCAAAGTAGTCGATCGGGCCTCGCGACGGGCGGCTGGTTTTGGCAGAAAACCACTTTATTTCAACAACTTGAGTGCTACGAGGACTTGCGTATGTTGCAACCACGCAACAGTGTTGTAAATTTCTACAGATTTTGTTTGACGACCCTATCGATCTTGAATACGCTTTCGCCCAATGTGATGGTGATTTGGCGTACTGCTCTCTTGGGTTTGGTGGTGTCGGTCGCGGGTTGCGCGACCCTCGGAATCCAGCCCAAAGAGGAAATCGTGAGGCAGCGGGCGCAGGCCCGGGCCGATGCGGTAATCGAAGGGAATTACAAGGCGGTCTTCGAGTTTTATTCGCCCGCTGCGCGTCAGTTGATGAATTACGAGACCTTCATGCGGACGCAGCGGATGGGATTGTGGAGAAGCGCCAAGGTGGACAACGTGCAGTGCAGCAGCGAGGAGCTCTGCCAGGTCGACCTGACGATCGAATTCGTGCACGGGAAGGGCAGCTTCAAGGGTCCTTTGCGGCAAAACTGGCTCAAGGAGCAGAACAATTGGTGGTTGGTGGTAAGGGAAGAGCGGTAGGCGGTGCCACACGGATGCGTCCGGCGAGGCGTTTGTAAATTGCCGCCGCGCCGGGGTAGAATCGCGAGTCGTTAGTTTTGGAAGTGATCACTTCATCTTCATCAAAGGAGTAACTCAAAACATGAATACGTTCAAAAGAAAAGCCTTGACGGCTGCCGTGCTCGGCGCCATGGGCGTCGCGGGCTCCGCCCAGGCGATCGTGGTGAACCCGAACAACACGGGCGAGGCTTTGCTCTACCCCTACTACACCGTGAACGCGGTGGGTGGCAATTCGTGGTGGACGTTCCTGTCCGTCGCGAACACCACGACCAACGTCAAGGTGGTGAAGGTTCGCTTCCGCGAAGGCAAGAACTCGGCGGAGGTCCTCGACTTCAACCTGTACCTGTCGCCGAACGACATGTGGACGGGCGCTGTGCTCCCCGCGAGCGCGGATTCCGCCTCGCCGGCCCACCTCGTGACGAATGACGTGTCGTGCACGAACCCGCCGATCCCGGCCACTGGCGTGGACTTCCGTAACTATTCGTACAAGGGCGACATCCTGGCCCACGACGGGCTCGATCGCACCCGCGAGGGCTACATCGAGATCTTCGAAATGGGCGAACTGGATCCGACGGTTGCCCCGGGCAACGCCGCCGTGCACGGCGCGTCGGGCTCGCCGACCTGCACCGGCCTGACCGGCCTGTCGGTGCCCGCGGTTGCCGCTGCGATCCTTCCGATCGCCGGCGGGATCTTCGGCAACGGCACGCTGATCAACGTCAACTCCGGCCGCGACACGATGTACAACGCGACGGCGTTCGCCAACTGGAACACCGGCAACAAGGACTACAACGAGATCGGCACGACGTTCCCGAAATGGGCCGACACGACGCCGCCCGCCAGCGTCGTGGTCACGCCGTTGAACACGTACTTCTCGACCTTCGGGGCTGGTGCGAACCTGCTTGCGTTGCCCGGCGACAACGCGTTCATCTCCACGATCATGCACACGAACGTGTTGAACGAGTACGTGCTGGATACCGCCAGCAACTCGAACACCGACTGGGTCTTGACCTTCCCGGACAAGAACACCTTCATCACGCCGAGCATCGTCGACCTGCCGTACACCAACTCGCTCACCGCGTCGGGCGCGTGCGAGCAGATCAGCGTGACGTACTTCAACCGTGAGGAACTCACGCAGGGCGGGCCGAATATCGACTTCTCGCCGACCCCGCCTGGTGCGACCCCCAACTCGATGTGCTGGGAGTCGACCGTCCTGAGCTTCCGCAACGGCACGACGCATGCGCCGAGCACGCCGGCGGTCCCGTCGCTGGTGCTGGGTTCGCAGAACGTGACGGCCATTGGCCTTGCGTCCACGTTCCAGAACGGCTGGGCGAACCTGCGCTTCGTCAACCCGGGTGCCTCCGCGACGGGTCTCGTGCCCACCGCGTCGGCCAGCCTGGCGAACACGGATGGTGGTGCGGGAACGGTCAATGCCGGTGCGGCCACGTTCCTCGGCCTGCCGACGATCGGCTTCATGATCCGCACGTTCGACAACGGCAACCTGACCTGCGGCACCGCGACCTGCCAGGGCAACTACGGCGGCAGCGCGAGCCACGTTTACCAAGTCAACAACCCGTAAACGTAGCCGTCGCAGCGCAACAAGGACAGGCGGGCTTCGGCCCGCCTGTTTTCTTTTTGTAATCAGGCTCTTGAAAGCTTTTCCCGAGATATTACTTTCGCATTCGGCTACAAGTGTCGTAAAACCCTGGAAAATCGAGTTGACTGTAGCTCCCCGCCTGCACTATCCTTCGCGTAAGCCCTGCAAAAGGCGCTAAACTTGCAGACCGGGCCTAGCGAAGCGGGCGACAAACGCGACATGGCCTTCGTAAGAACACGAACAACCTGGAAGGTGCGCACGAGGATGAGAGACAACAACACCCTTCAGCGAGGATCTTCTAGATGAACCTTCGACTTCGACCCATTCGTGTGGCCGCCCTCGTTTGCGCCGGCGCCCTCCTTTCGATGGCGCAAGGGGCCGCGGCCGGCTCGACCGTCGTGACCGTGAACGCGTCGACTGCGACGGCAAACGGAGTTTCGTTGTGCCAGGACGCTCCGACGCTCCAGATGGATCCGCAGGGAAACCTGAACGTCGTGTGCACTCCGGTGGCGGCTAGCACGGCTTTCGCGTGCACGTTCGCGAGCCAGTTCGTGCAGAGCGGCGCCGCCAGCGCGACCCTCACCCCTTCCTGCAGCGGAACATTTACCCCTCCCGTGACTTACACGTGGACGTCGCTCGATTCCCCCGCTCCCGCGTTGAGCGCCACCACGAGCACGACGGCGGCCCCTACCGTCACGGTCGTGGGCCCACTGACGAATTCGACGGCGACCAACCTGGTCTACCGTTACAAGCTGGATGCTACCGATAGCACGGCTACCCCGAATGTCGCGCCGGGCTTCACCGGCACCGTCACGGTCACGCCGCCCGGAAGTGCGTGCGCGACGACCGCTACTGACGGTGCGTTCGTGAACCCGCAAACCCAGATCAGGCCCGACCCGTTCCTGAAGCCGGGCGGCTACGTCTCGTATTCCTTGCCTGTTTATACGCCGGCCCAAGTCGGCAAGATCATCATCATCAAGACCACGGCTTCGTCGGTCCCGAGCTGGGTGGCATTCCGCATCCAGATTGCCGTGTCCAAGTGTCCCGGCGATTTCGCGCCGTCCCAACCGGGTTGCACGCAGGACTTCATGTCGGGTCAGGCGACCCTGAAGCCGTTCACCGCAGCGGCAGAAGTTGGGGCCACCAAACCACCATCGGGGACGCCGAATTATCCCGCCGCTGCCTGCGCCTTGGCGACGGGGCAGCAGTACTACGTCAACATTCGTGCGGTGGCCGCCGATCACACGACGTACTCGTGCAACTCCCAGTCGGTCTGCACGATGGTGGTGGGCTACCAGGGCATGTAGCAACGTCACAACACGCCCGCCGGCGCCACACGCCGGCGGGCTTTTCATTTCAGGAACGCCATGATCAGAAGCCTTTTGCTTTCCGTCGCCATCGCGACCATTCCGGCCCTTGCCGTTGGCGCGGGCCCCTCCGATCCCCCGGCCGACACGGTCCTCGCAAAGAGGGGGGACACGACGGTCACCGTGGGGGACTTTCTCGCCTACATCTACCCGCTCGATGAAAGCCAGCAGTTCATGTTCCGCGGCGACCTGGACCGCATCAACAACGCAGTGAGCTCGATCTATCGCACGAAGGTGCTCGCGCAGCGGGCGCGCGCGGACGGCATCGACCAGGAGCCCGCCATTCGCAGCCGCCTGAGGCTCCAGGCGGACGCGCTGCTTGCCCAGGCGGAGCTCGAGCGCATGGAAAAGTCGATCGAAGTCCCGAACTTCGACGACCGCGCGAGAGAGATCTACAAGGGCCAGCCGGACACGTTCCGCCTGCCGCCGGTCATCGACGTGTATCAGATCATGGTGAGCTCGCAGGGCAGGACGGACGCCGAGGCCGCCGCGCGCGCGAGCGAGGCGCGTGCGAAGCTCGTTGCGGGCGAGGACTTCCTGAGCGTCGCTCGCGAGTACTCGAACGACCCCAATTTCCGCGTCAACCAGGGACGGTACCGCGGCTCGCTCAAGGCATTTCCGGCTTCCGTCGCCGCCGTCATCCCGACCGCTGAGCGCGACAAGCCGAGCGAGGTAATCAAGTCGCCCGATGGCTACCACATCGTCGTGGTCCACGAGTACCTGCCGGCAACCACGCAGCCCTATGAAAAGGCCAAGGAGTCGATCATCCGGGACCTGGAGGACAAGTACCGGAGGGGCGAGATGGAGAAGAAGATGCTGGCGATCGTCGAATCGAAGGAGATCGTCCTCTATACCGACGACATCGCGAAGCTCAAGACCCAGCTCGATCTCGATGCGTTGACGCGTGCGCACAAGGCCAAGGCCGAGGAGTTGGCCGAGGAGTACAAGGAGCGCAAGGCCGCGGCCGAGGCCAAGGGAAAGTAAAGGCGGCGTCCTTCGCCGTGCCGGCTAGCGAGCTCAGCCGCGCATACGAGGCTTTCTCCCGCGGCAAGCTGGACGAGAGCAGCCGGCTTTGCGCGGCCGTCCTCGCGCGCGAGCCTCGGCATGCCCGCGCCCATCACCTGGCGGCCGCGATTGCACTGCAGCGCGGCGATGCCGCCTCGGCGCTGGGTCACATCGGGCACACGATCGAAAGCGAACCCCGGGCTCTCGCATACCACACGCAGGGAATGGCGCTGCGCGCGCTCGCTCGCCGCGACGAGGCCGAGGCCGCGTTCCGCCATTCGGCCTTGCTCGACCCGGGCCTCGCGGAGGCCCACGCGAGCCTCGGCGATTGCGCCATGGACCGCGGCGATCTCGAGGCCGCGGAGAAGCACTTGCGCGAATCGCTGCGCCTTCGTCCCAATGCGGCAGAGGTGCTCAACGCGCTGGGGACGGTGCAAGCGCGCCGCGGCGATGGCGACCACGCGGCGGCCGCCTTCGAGGCGGCGCTGAAGATCCAGCCGGGCATGGCCCAGGCGTCCAACAACCTCGGCGTCGTGCGCATGCAGCAGCATCGCAACGCCGAGGCGGCCGAGCATTTCAGCCGTGCATTGGCGAGTTCCCCGGCGGACCCGGCTGCGTGGGGCAACTTCGCGAATGCCCTGCGCCGCCTGGGTCGATTCCACGAAGCCGAGCAGGCGTACCGCCGGGCGCTGTCGATTTCCCCGCGCAACGCGGTGTTGTGGCGCAATACCGGCCGGTTCCTGCGCGAGGCGGGACGCCTCGCCGAGTCGCGCGAGTGCCTCGAGCGCGCGGTCGCGCTTTCCGATTCGCATGAGGCCCATCATTCGCTGGCATTCCTGCTGCTGCAGTCCGGCGATCTCGCGCGCGGATGGAAGGAATACCGCTGGCGCGACGGAAAGCCGGATGAGAACGCCGATGCCGAGGTCCGCACGGCCATTTCGCAAGGCGCGCCGATCGAGCTGGTCGGCGAGCAGGGCCTGGGCGACATGCTCTTCTTCCTGCGCTGGGCTACCTTCCTCGCGCCCGCCCCGCTACGATGGCGCGGCGATGAGCGCATTGCGGACCTTCTCGAGCACACGGGCCTCTTCGCTGCCGGCGTCCCTGGCGCCGCGCCGGCAGCGCGCATCCGTGTCGGCGACTTGCCCGCGCTGCTGGATTCGGTGACCTATCCCCCGCCGCTCGCGTTGAGCCCCCCACCGGATGCCCTGGAGGCTGCCCAGGCCCTGCTCCGGAAGTCGGGGCCACCACCCTACGTGGCGGTGGCCTGGAGGGCTGGAACGCCTTCCTACGACCAGGACCAGCACTCCAGCAAGGACGTTCCGCTGGGCGATCTTGCCAAAGTGCTCGGGCCCCTTCCGGCCACGGTGGTCTCGATCCAGCGGGCTCCGAAGGCCGGAGAGACCGAGGCCTTCGCGGCCGCCCTCGGCCGCGCCGTGCTCGATTGCTCGCAGGACAATGCCGACCTCAAGCGGATGGCCGGGTTGCTCGCAGCCGTCGACCGGTATGTCGGCGTGAGCAGCACCAACGTGCATATCGCCGCGGCTCTTGGCCGCGCGGGATCGATCCTCGTGTCGCGCTCCTGGGAGTGGCGCTACGGCAACGAGGGCGCCTCGTCGCCGTGGTTTCCTGCGTTCAGGCTCTACCGCGAAGATGCTTCCGGCTGGTCGCAAGCCCTGTCCGCGCTGCGGGCCGACCTTCGATCGGAATTTTCTTGATGGTTTCCGGGCTCGGCCGCCGGCGCTGGCTACTCTACGAGCTCACGCGCCGGGAGGTCTTCAACCGCCACGCCGGCAGCCTGAGCGGCGTTGCGTGGACCGTGCTGCAGCCGCTCGCGCAGCTCGCCATCTTCTCGTTCATCTTCAGCCACGTATTCCGGGCGTCCGTTCCTTCGGCGTACCCGGGCGTCTCGTACACCGCGTTCGTGGCCGTGGCGCTGTGGCCGTGGATCATGTTCTCCGAGGGCGTGCAGCGCGGGCTCGCCGCCGTCACCGCCAATGCCGGCCTCGTGAAGAAGGTGGCGATGCCGAGCGAGCTCTTCGTCTACGCATCGGTGGCCGCCTGCTATGCGGTCCACGCCGCCGGATTCCTCGTGGTGCTCATCGCGCTGCGGGCCATGGGCGAGAATATCCAGCTCCTCGCCATCCCCTACGCGCTCCTGCTGCTCGTTCCCTACGCGCTGCTCGCGCTCGCCGTGGCGCTGGTCTTGTCCGCTCTGCATACGCTGCTCAAGGACGTGGAGCACGTGACCTCGCTCGGCCTCATGATCCTTTTCTACGCGTCGCCCGTCCTGTACTCGCTCGATATCGCACCGGCCGGCTGGCGCGATGCGCTCGGCTACAGTCCGCTGGCGTACCTGTGCGAGCGCCTGCGCGAGGTCCTGCTCGCCGGCTCGGGGCCGGTCGCGACCGATGTGGCCTGGACTGTCGCATCCGTGGTCGTGCTCGCCGCGGCCCTGTGGTGTTTCAGGCGTCTTGCGCCGTATTTCGAGGATTTCCTGTGAGCGAGCCCCTCGTGCGCCTTTCGGGGGTCACCAAGGATTACCCCAAGGTGGCCACCGGCGGCGACCGCCTGCGAACCCTCGCCGCGCTGATGTTGCGCCGCAGGGAGTTCCCGCACTTTCGCGCGCTCGACAACATCGACCTCGAAGTGCAGCGCGGCGAATCCGTGGGACTGGTGGGCGAGAACGGCGCGGGCAAGTCGACGCTGCTCAAGATCATCGCGGGAGTCGCGCGTCCCACCGCAGGCACGGTCCACGTGAGCGGCCGCGTGAGCGCCCTCCTGGAGCTGGGCAGCGGGTTCCATCCCGATTACACCGGCCGCGAGAACATCTACCTCTCCTCGGCGATGATGGGCCGGGGCCGCGGCGAGGCGCGCTCGCAGGCCGAGTCGATCATCGAATTCGCCGACATCGGCGAGCAGATCGACGAACCGGTGAAGCACTATTCGTCCGGAATGGTGGTGCGGCTGGGTTTTGCCGTGGCCACCGCCGTGAAGCCCGACTTGCTCATCACCGACGAGGTGCTCGCGGTCGGAGACGAGTCGTTCCAGAAGAAGTGCGTGCAATGGCTGGAGCGGTACCTGCAGGAGGGTGGCACGCTCCTCCTCGTCTCGCACAGCATGTTTCACGTGCAGACCCTCTGCCGGAAGGCCGTCTGGATCCACCACGGCAACGTGCAGCTCGCGGGTCCTACGTTCGACGTGACGCGTGAGTACCTCACCTATCACGAGGAGAAGCGGCGCGTGGAGAGCTCGCGAGACAAGGCTCCCGCGGGAAATCTCGCCCGCGTCGTCTCGGCATGGACCGAGGACGGCCATGGCGAGCGGCGCGCGACATTCCGCGCGGGCGACACGCTGGTGCTCCAGGGCCTGGCCTACGAACCGGACGCGAGGCCGCCGGTGATCCTGTTCGGCATCGGGCGCGCCGACGGAACCCCGGTCTTCGGATGCACTTCGAGCGACGCCGGTTTCGTGCCGGCGGCGAGGGCCGATCGCCAGTTCAGCGTGGCGGTGCGCTTTGACAGGCTTTCCCTTCTGCCGGGGAAATACCGCATCCGGCTGCACGTGCTCGACCCGGAAGGGCTGCGCCTTTGCGACACCTGGGAGGACGAGTTCGTCGTCACGGGCGAAACTCGCGACTTCGGCATGGTGAGGCTCGATCACCGCTGGGAAGCCGGCCGCGGAGGCAAGGCATGAGCGCCACGGCATTGGAGCGCGCGCGCGAAAGCCACAAGCGCGGCGCCTTCGCGGAGGCGATCGCCGCATACACGGCGTTCCTCGCGGAAAACGCCGATCGCGGCGACATCTGGCAGCTGCGTGCCATGGCGGAGCACCAGGCGGGCCAGCTCGACGCGTCCTGGGAGAGCGTGAACCGGGCCATCGAGATCGCAGGCGAGCAGCCGGCTTCGATGCTGCTCTCGGCGATGGTCCTGCAGGACCGGGGCGACCTCGAGGGTGCAGAACGGCGTTTCGCGCGCGCGGCTGAACTGCGGCCCGCCTGGGCGGCGCCGCTCGCCAACCGTGGCCAGGTGCTCCTCGACCTCGGCCGGCCCGCCGAGGCGATCGAGGTGCTGCGCGCGGCGGCTGCGCATGACGCACGCAACCCGCGCCTGTGGAACAACATCGGCGCGGGCTTGCTCAAGCTCGACCGTTTCGACGAAGCGAGCAAGGCCTTCTTCCACTCGCTGTCCATCGCACCGACGGCCAGCGCGCTTTTCAACATCGCGCGGATCCAGAACGCCCGCAACGACGTCGCGCAGGCATTCCAGCACGCCGAGGCGGCCGTGCGGATCGACCCGCGCTTCACCGATGCGCACCTGCTGCTGGGCGACCTTTACCGAAAGAAGCGCGACGCGGACGGCATGCGCAAGAGCTTCGCGAACGCGCTGCGCAGCGACCCCGGTCATGTCGGAGCCCGCAATGCCTATGCGGAGTTCCTCGCGACCATCGGGGATGTGCGCCAGGCGCGCGAACAATACCGCGCCGTGTGGATGCAGAACCCCGGCGACCTCAAGGCGGCGCTGGGCGCAACCATCCTGCTGCCACAGGTCTACGGCAACCTCGAGGACGTGCAGAAGTGGCGCCTCGAGTACGCCGAAGGACTGGCGCAACTGTCTTCCGCAGCGGGGCAGTTCCAGTTCGATACGCCGCGCGAGGCGATGCAGCAGGCCGCGTGGACCAATTTCTACCTGGCCTACCAGGGCGAGGACGACCGCGACCTTCAAGCCCGCTATGGCGACTTCTTGCATGGCGTCCTCGCCCGTGCCATGCCGGAGTACATGCGGCCGCTGCAACCTGTGGCCGGGCGCCCGAAAGTGCGCATCGGGTTCTGCAGCCATTTCTTCTACAACTGCACCGCCGGGCGGTACTTCGCACCCTGGATCAAGCAGCTGGATCGCTCCAGGTTCGAGGTGTTCGTCTACTACACGAACGACTGGGTCGCCGAGGACACCCAGGCCATCGCCGCCGCCGCCGACACGTACCGCCACCTGTCCGGCCGGACTTTCGATTCCGTGGCGGCCCGGATCCTCGAAGATCGTCTCGACGTGCTGGTCTATCCGGAGCTGGGAATGCATGGCGCGACCTTCGCCATGGCGGCCCTGCGCCTCGCACCGGTGCAAGTCGCAGGATGGGGCCACCCGACCACGACCGGCCTGCCGAACATCGACTACTTCCTGTCGTGCGAGGCGATGGAACCGCCGGACGGCCAACGCTACTACCGCGAGAAGCTGCGGCTGCTTCCCGGCTTGGGCACCGGCTACGATTTGCCTGCCTCGCGCGGCGATGACGAGCGCGAGGCCCTCGGGCAACCCGCGGATGCGAACCTCTACCTCGTGCCCCAATCGCTCTTCAAGATCCACCCGGACAACGATGAGTTGCTCGCTGCCGTGCTGGCCGCCGATCCACGAGGCAAGCTCGTGATGTTCACGGCGCCGTATGCGGCGATCACGAACGCATTCGCCGCGCGGCTCGGGCCGGTGCTCGAAAAGCGGGGCATATCCATGCCTGAACGCGTGGTCTTCCTCGAATACATGCAGCACGAGAGCTACCTGCGGGTGAACGCCTCGTGCGACGTGATGCTCGATACGCTGCGCTGGTCCGGCGGCAACACCTCGCTGGACGCCCTGGCGAGCGGCCTGCCGGTGGTCACCTGGCCGGGGCGGTTCATGCGCGGCCGACAGAGCGCGGCAATGCTCGAGATGCTCGGCGTCGAAGAGCTGATCGCCACCTCCGCCGCGGATTACGTGGCGAAGGCCGTGGCCATCGCGAACGACAAGGCGCATCGCGCGTCGCTCTCGCGGCGAATCCGCGAGCGTCACGACGTCCTGTTCGGCAGGAGCGAGCCGATCCACGCGCTCGAGGACTTGCTCGCGGGCTGGGTCGCCGAGGCGCGCGGCTAGGCGAGCTTCCAGCCGTGGGTGGCGAAGAAGCGCCACGCCGAGGCGGCGAACCACGCGACGTGGCGGGCCCCCTTCCGCGACGCTTCGCCGCCGTGGTGCACGATGCGCGCTTGCGGCGCGTAGGCGACGCGGGCTTCGCGTCCGATGCGAAGGCTCAAGTCGTAGTCCTCGAAATACATGAAGAAGCGGGGATCGAAACCGCCCAGCCGCCTGAAGAGATCCGTGCGCAGCAGCATGAAGCAGCCGCTCGCGAGCGGGACGGCCCGCGTGACGCGGTCTGCGGGCAGGTCGCGCATCTCGTAGGCGTCCAGCGTCGCGGCGAAGCGGGCGCGCAGGAATTCCGGCGCGAAGCCCCGCAGGAAGAGCACCCATACCGACGGATAGCGCTTGCAAAGGTGCTCGCCGCCGCCGCGCAGGTCGCGCACCGAGGGCGCAACGGCGCCGATCGAGGCGTCGTCGCGCAGCACCGCGATCGCGGCGGCGATGGCATCCTCGTCCAGCTCGACGTCGGGGTTCATCACGAGGTGCAGGTCGGATTCCAGGCGCGGCAGCACCAGGTTGTTCGCCCGTCCGTAGCCCACGTTCCCGTGACCCTGGAGGATCTGCACCTTCCCGCAGCTCGAGAAGGATGCGCACGCCTGCCGCACGGCATCCGCCTCGGAGTCCGGCCCGTTATGCACGACGAACAACGTCGCTTCCGAGATCGCACCCTTTTCTCGCGCGTGCACGACGGCGCGCTCGACAGAGGCCATGGCGCGCTCGAGCACGGCCCGGTCCGTGTGGTACGTGACGACGGTGATCGACAGGCGCGGCGGGCGCATGGGTGGTGAGGCTACCCGCCGCGGGCGCCCCGCTCAACCGTCAATAGGGCTGCCGCACGAGGTGCTTCGTGCCCGCGGTTCCGTCGATCGAGTAGCTGAGCGTGAGGTGGTTGGCGTCATCGAACGAGAGGACGCCCGTCCCCGCGGTCCGCGCCGTCGCGGGAATGAAGTTCGGATTGCTGGCGGCCGTGGGGCTGGTGGTCGCGTAGAACGTGCCGCTGAAATGCGTGAGGTCGGACCATGTGCCGCCGGGAATGATGTACCACATCGGCGTGCCGCCGTCGCGATACACGTACCAGATGGCCACGATGTTGCGCGAGGCATGCTGGGTGACGCTCAATCCCATGCCTGCTTCGTTTGGGTCGAACCACATGTCGTTGTAGTCGATCTGCGACGCGGCGGGCGAGAGATACGCTGCGAGCGACGGGTACGCCTTGTCGAACTCCGAATACCAGTCCGAGTCGTTGGGCGTGGAGCAGAAGGCGCCGCCGCCGAAGAGGCCGCCGCGCAGCTCGTAGTCCGTGCCGTTGAAGGTGTAGAGGCCGCTGCCGCTGCTGCCGCCTTCCGTGGTACCGGAGGAGTACTTCACCTCGTGGAAAAGCGTCGTCGCGCCGCCTGCGGGCGTGGGTTGCGGCGGCGTCTCCGCGACGACGCCTGCGCGAAGTGATGACAGGCCCACCGAGACCTTCTTGAGGTCACCGGAAGGATGGTGCACGACCACGATGTCGGTGCCGACCGAAAGCGGATTGGCGTTCCAGCCGGCGAAGAACGCGCCCGCCGGGGGATTGCCGGCGAGCCTGAGGAACAGGATGTCGGCGCCTGCGTTGTTGTAGATGAACGTCGCGCCACCGGAGAGTTGCACGAAGTTGGGCGACACGGTCTGGCTATTGCAGGTGGCCGCCTCGAAGAACCAGAGCGTGGCGAGCGTGTTCGCCACCAGCTGCATCTGGGCGGGCGTCTTGAGCGGCGGGTTCTCGTTCTCGAAGCAGTGGTTCGCGCTGAAGAACCAGGGAACCTGCGAGCTCGGGTCCGTGTCGTTCAGCAACTGGCCGGTGCAAAGGAACGTGCCGGTGTGCACGCCATCGTTCGAGACGAACACCATCTGCGCGATGGCGTTGCGCATGTTGAGGAACGCCTGCTGCGTCTTGAGCGACGAGCACTGGATATCCACGTTGCACGGACCCGAAGCGCCGATGTCCTGCGTCGTCTTGTGGAAGCCGCTCGCGAGCGTGGCGAAGAGGTGCGAGGCGCCCGTCACGCGTAGCGGCAGGCGCGCGGCATCGATTCCCGAGGGGACGAAGAACTCCACGGTCTGCGTATCGCCGTCGGTCACGGGACTCCACCACGCCTGCGTGCGGTCCTTGATGTCGCCCACGAAGACCGGGCCTTCGAGGCGCCCCGGCGCGGCCGAGCCAACGAACACCATCTGCACGCTTTCGGGTACGCCCGCGAGGTCGAGCGAAAGGCGTAGCGCCCCTGCATCGGGAGAGCGCACCGAGGCCTGCGCGGCCTGGCCGCCCGGGACGTCATGCCACTCGAGATCCGCGGCCCTCGGCAGCGGCACGGTCACGGGACGTGCGATGCCGATCGCCACGCGCTTCGCGGATGCGCGATTCGATTGACGGACCCACGACATCTCCACCTCGCTCACGGGAGCGAGCGTGGCCACGGGCGCGGCCAGGGGCGGGAGTCGCAACGTGGCGACGGCGGCGGCCTTGGGCGCGAGGGCCGGCTCCCCATGGACTGAGGGCGCCGGCCCCGATGCGGCGAAGGATGCGGTGCAAAGCGCGGCGAGCGCAGCGCGAAGTAGCTTGGAGACGACTGATTTCATGGAGATTGCGACCCGTGCCGGGCCGTCGAGTTCAGCAGTAATTTTACCGGCGGATCGAATCCGCCGCTTGCAATACGGCGTCGACGCTGATTGCGTGCATGCAACGCGGGTCGGGGCATTGCTCGATGGTTCGTCCGCAGCGCCGCACCCACTCGACGCGGCGGCCAAAGAGGAACCGCTGATCCCGGCACGGGAAGGCATCCTCCCCCACTGCGCGCCAGGGGGCATCGCCCCAGAACTTCCCGTTCGCGCATAGCGTTGCCGAGCCGGGCCCGAAGAGCGCCACGGTGGGTGTTCCCACCAGGCGTCCCAGGTGCGCGATGCCGGTGTCGGGCGCGACGAGCAGGCTCGCGCCCGAGATGAGGTGCCACATCTGCGCGAGATCGAGCTTGCCGGCGTACGAGCGATGCCGTCCCTCGGGATCGCATAGCCCCACGGTCGCCTGTTCCGAAGCGCCGGCGCTCCATGCGACCGCGAGGCCGCGGGCCTCGAGCTCGCCGGCGAGCGCACGCCAGCGTTCGGGCTTCCAAAGCTTGAGCGGGGTGCTCGCGCCCACGTGAAGCACGGCATAGGGACGCTCCGGCGCATCGAAGGGCCGGGCGGGAGGTGCGGGCCACTGCGAGGGATGGTAGGGAGGCGGATCGGCGCCTTCGGCGAGCGTCGCCACCATCTCGCCCCAGGGCGCCGGCTGCTGCGAATAGGGATGCTGCTCGTCAACGAAGACGTTCTTCGTCCACGGTGCACCGCCCGAATGCGCGACGATGTGGCGCGCGCGCATCGCCGCCGCGAGCCAGCTGTAACGGTTGTCGCCGATCACGTATGCGAGGTCGAACGGCGGCTCCCGCACCAACGCTTGGGCCGTGGATGAGTCCGCGGGCTTGAACGGCAACGCGCGCACGCCATAGGGACGGCCGGAGTAGAGCGGCACGAACGCGGGGTTGGCCAGAAGCGTGATCTCGGCATCCGCGTCGTTCGCGCGCAGCTTGGCGAGCAGCGGCGTGAGCATGATCGTGTCGCCCAGCAGGAGGTTGTGCGCGACCAGGATGCGCCGGGCCCCTTCCCGCGGCGCGCGCCGGCCGAGGCTGCGCACGATCGCGCGCGAGACCACCAGCGCGCGCGTGGCGAACCGCTCACCCACGGCGCTGCGCCGCCTCGCGGAAGACCTCGAGCATGCGCTCGACCATGAGCGGCTCGGCGAAGCGATCGACGGCCCGCGCGCGCGCCGCGGCGCCGAGTGCGGCGCGACGCGGCTCATCATCGAGCAGGTTCGCGAGCTCCACGCGCAGCCGGACCTCGTTCTGCGGCGGCACCATCACGCCGGTCACGCCCGCCTCGACGATCTCGTCGATGCTGCCCACCGGGGTCGTGACCACGGGAAGGCCGCACGCCATCGCCTGCATCAGCGCCTGCGGCACGCCCTCGTTGGCATAGGAAGGCAGGCAGAACACGTCGAACGATTGCATCCACGGCACCACGTCGTCCTGGTTGCCGGCGAAGCGAACTTGCGACGCGATGCCGAGCTCTCCGGCCAGCGCCTCGAGCGCAGCCCGTTGCGGCCCGTCGCCCACGATCGCGAGGATCACCTGCGGACGGCGCATCGCGGCGAGCGCCCGCAGCAAGTACACGTGGCCCTTCCAGCTGCGCAGCGTGGCGACGATGCCGATCACGGGCGCCGCCGTGGGCAAGCCCACTCGTTCGCGCGCCGCGGCGCGATCGCCGGGCCGGTAGCGCTCGATGTCGATGCCCGTCGGGATCGAGACCACGCGGCGCAGGTCCACGCCGGTCTCGGACACGACTTGCCGGCGCAACCGCTCTCCCGTCGTCACGATGCGCGAAGTGGCGTTCGCATAGAGCCAGCGCGTGGCGCGGTTGCGCGGCAGCGGCGCCGAGATGTGGCGCGTGCGCACGAGCGCCGGCGCCGAAGTGAGCGTCGCGGAGGCGAGCGCCACGAGCCACGTGTCGGTGGAGCTGTGCGTGTTCACCACGTCGAACGGATGGCGCGCGAGGAGCGCGCGCATCGCCAGCACGCCGCGCGCGCCCTTGCGCCCGATGGGGATCGCCCGCGCCTTCACGCCGAAGCGCGGCGCCTCGGCCAGGATGCGCGACTGGGACGGCGCCGCGAGCACGACGTCGTGTCCCCGGTCCGCCACGCCGCGGGCTTCGGTGAGGACGCGGATCTCCTGTCCGCCCCATCCCAGCGACGACTCCGTATGCAGGATCGAGAGCCTCATGCGCCCGCGAATTGCAGGCGGTGCAATCCCGCGTACATCCCGCCGGCCGTCACCAGCGCGCCATGGGTGCCGGTTTCCACGATGCGGCCCTGCGCCAGCACGACGATGCGGTCGGCCTTCTCGATGGTGGAGAGGCGATGCGCGATCACGATGGTGGTGCGCCCGCGCATGAGCGCTTCGAGCGCGGCCTGCACGGCGCGCTCGCTTTCGGTGTCCAGCGCGGAGGTGGCCTCGTCGAGGAGCAGGATCGGCGCGTCCTTGAGGAGCGCCCGCGCGATGGCGATGCGCTGGCGCTGCCCGCCCGAGAGCTTCGCGCCGTTCTCGCCGATGGGCGTGGCGAGGCCCTGCGGCAGGCCGCGGATGAATTCCATCGCGTAAGCGGCCTCGGCGGCGGCGGTGATCTCGGCTTCGGTCGCCCGGTCGGCGCGTCCGTAGGCGATGTTCGCCGCGACGGTGTCGTTGAAGAGGACCACGCTCTGGGAAACGAGCGCGATCTGGCGGCGCAGGCTCTCGAGCTTGAGCGACTCGAGGTCGTGGCCGTCCAGCGTCACGCGGCCTGACTGCGGATGGTAGAAGCGGGGCAGCAGGTGGATGAGGCTCGACTTGCCCGAGCCCGACGGTCCCACCAGGGCCACCGTCTCGCCGGGCTCGATGGCGAGGTCCACGTGGTCGAGCGCCGGGCGGGTGCCCTCGCGATAGGAGAGCGACACGTCCTCGAAGCGGATCGCGCCCGTGGCGCGCGAAAGCTCGACCGTCCCGCGGTCTTCCTCGGGCTCCTCGTCGATCAGGCCGAACACGCTCTCGCAGGCCGCCAGTCCCTTCTGCAGCCACTCGTTGATCCCCGTGAGGCGCTTCAACGGCTGAAGGAGCATGCCGGTCGCCGCGAGGAACTCGAGGAACTTGCCCACGTCGGTGGTGCCATGCAGCGCCTGTGCGGCGGCGACGTAGATGATCGCGGCGATCGCGCATGCCACGAAGAGCTGCGAGACCGGCACGGTGCCCGCCGCGGCCACCGCCTGCTTCATCGTGAAGCGGCGGATGCGTTGCGCCGCGTCGGCGAAGCGCTTCGATTCGTACTCCTGCCCGCCGAACACGCGCACCACGCGCTGGTTGGCGATCGCCTCGTCGAGCACCTCGGCGATGCCGCCCATGGCGCGCTGCGTCTCGCGGCTCATCTGCCGCAGGCGCCGGCTGAACGCGCGCACCACGAGCCCCGTGGGCGGGATCACCACGAACGTGATGAGCGTTAGCTTCCAGTTCGACCACAGGAGGATCGCGAGGAGGGCCACGATCGTCACGGTGTCGCGCACCAGGACCGTGAGAACCGAGGTGGACGCCGCCGACAGGTTGTTCACGTCGTTGGTGAACTTGGTGACGAGCGAGGCGGTGGCGACCTCGTCGAAGTACGCCGGCGGAAGGCGCAGCACCTTGGCGAACATGCCGGCGCGCAGGTCGAGGATCACCTTCTGCGACACCCATTGCGTGAAGTAGCCCGAGGCGAAGCTCGCCAGCCCGCTCACCACGAACACCCCCACGAGCGCCAGCGGCAGCAGGACGGCGAGCGACTGGTTGTGCTCGACGAAGAGCTCCTTCACCAGCGGGTCGAGCAGCTTCACCAGCGCGGCATCCGCGAGGCCGCCCACGATCATGGCGACCACGCCCGCGCCCAGCGCGGCGCGATAAGGCCACACGTGCCGCAAGAGGCGGAAATAGAGCTCCCGGCCGGTGGGATGGCGCTCGGTCATCCCGCCATTATCTGCGAAGCAGCCGCTCGTAGAGCGAGAGGTAGCTTTCGGCCATCGACTGCGGCGTGAGGGGCGCCACGGCCTCGCGCGCCGCGGCGCCCATGCGGGCCGCGCTCGCCGGGTCGAGTCTTGCGAAGGCCGAGGCGAATCCCTCGATGTCCAGGGCGTCGAGGATGAAGCCGCTTTCGCCCTCGACCACCATCTCCGCCACGCCGCAGCGCGTCGTGGTCACCACCGGCAGCCCGCTCGCCATCGCTTCCAGCGCGGCGTTGGGGAACGGGTCGTAGAGCGTCGCCAGCGCGAAGCTGTCGGCGGCCGCGTGGTAGGGCCGCACGTCGGAAACGGATCCCACGAAGCGGACGCGGTCGTCGATGGCGAGGCGCCGCGCCAGCGCGGCGTAGGCGCCGGCACGCTTGTCGCGGCCGACGACGATGGCCCAGGGCTTGCCGTTCGCGCGGGCGAGCGCCTTCAGCAGCGTGCCCACGCCCTTCCGCTCGAATCCCGAGCCCACGTGCAGCACGACGTTGGCGTCGGCGGGAATCCCGAGCTGCTGTCGAACGGGGCCGCGCATCGCCGCGCGGTGGCCGGGCTCCAACCACGCGCCGTCGACGGCGTTGCGGATCAGCTCCAGCTTTCCCGCGGGCGTGCCGAAGCGCGCGGCGATCTCGCGCCTCACCATGTCCGAGTTGCAGATCACCGCGCGCAGCCGCGTTCCGGTGAAAAGCGCGCGCTCGGCGGCGAGCAGGTAGCGGTGGTGCGGGTCGAGGCGCGTGGCGAGCCGCGCGAGCGGCGACTGCACCCGTGCGCGCTGCGCGAGGAACTCGGCATGCACGCCGTCGCCGGCACGGTAGACGTCGCAGCAGGCGATGCGCTCGTGGGACTGCACGAGGTCGAAGCGGCGCTTCGCGAGCTCGGCGCACACCGCGCGCGCAAACGAAGCGTCGCGCCACAGGCTTCCCACGTAGAACGGATCCAGGAGGAGGGCGGTGCCGTCGTGGCCCGGCCATTGCCGCGCCACGATGGTGATCGAGACCCCGCGCGACTTGAGCGCCGCCATCGCCGCCTGGACGAAGCGCTCGGCGCCGCCCGCCGGGTCGTAGCGCGACCGCACCAGCGCCACGCGCGGGGCGAACGCCGGCCCGGCGCGCGCGCTCACCGTCCCGCGAGCAGCTCGTTCACCGCCGAGCGCACTTGCTCGACGGGCAGCAGCGTGAGGCACTCGCTCACCTTGCCCCCGCCGCAGCCGTCGAGGCCGCACGGCCGGCACGGGTGGTCGCTCGTCACGACGCGATGCGCGACGCGCCACGGCCCCCATTCCTTCTCACCGCTGGGGCCGAAGAGCGCGACCACCGGCGTCTGCATGGCCGCCGCGATGTGCATGGGCGCCGAATCGACGCCGATGAACAGGCGCGCCCGCGCCGTGAGCGCCGCCATCTCACGCAGCGTGAGCTGGCCCGAAAGATCGGTGAGCGGCGTGGAGGCCAGTGCGGCGATGCGCGCCACGATCTCGCGCTCGCGGGCATCCGGCGCGGCGGTGACCACGATGCGATGGCCGTCGGCCGCGAGCCCGCGCAGCAGCTCGGCGTTCTTCGCATCGGTCCACGTCTTGAAGAGCCAGCGCGATGCCGGGTGGAAATGGATGAAGCCGCCGCGCGCAAGGCCCGCGTCGGCCAGCAGCTTGTCGACGCGCGCTTGCGCATCCGCGCCGGGCACGAGGATGAGTGGCTTCTCGGCTTCCTCGGGGTAGATCCCGATGCGGCGCAGCGCGTCGAGATTCGCTTCGACGGTGTGCCGTGGTGTCGCTCGCGGCAGGGGATAACGGTGCGAGAAGCTCAAGTCCCAGAAACGGCTCGCGCGGGCCGGAGCCACCGACCACCGGGGCCGCAGCATCTGCGCGAGCCACGCGCCACGCCAATGGTTCGTGAGGTGCACGAGCAGGTTGTATCGCCGCTCGCGCAGCGCAACCAGCAGGTCCAGCTCGCGGCTCGCCTGCAGGGCGAAGCCCTGCTTGCGCCACGCGCGGTCGATCGTATGGATTTGGCCCACGTCGGGATGGCCCTGCAGCATGTCGCGCGTCTCGCCGTAGACGAGCGCATCGACTTGCGCGTGCGGCATGCGGTTGCGCAGCACCCGGAAGACGGGCGAGGCGAGGAGCACGTCGCCATGGTGGCGAAGCTTCACCACGAGGACGCGTCGGACGGCCGCGGGATCGATTGCGTCGGGCACCATCGCCGTGGAGGATAATCGATTTCGATGACGTCCCCCACGAGCGCTCGCCGCAACGATCCTTGCCCCTGCGGCAGCGGCCTCCGGTTCAAGGCTTGCCACGGTCGGCTCGATGCTCCCAATGTCCCCGAGGCGTCGCTCGCCGATCGCGGCTTCGCGTGGGTGGAGAAAGGCGACTTCGACCGGGGCCTGCCCCTACTGGAGCAGGCAGTCGCGCAGAGCCCACGAGATGCGGATGCGCGCAACCGGCTTGGCGTGGCCAGGTACCTCGCGCTCGATCTCGAGGGCGCGATCTCCGAGTTGCGCGAAGCGATCCGCCTCGCCCCCTCGTTTGCCGATCCCCATGCCGTCCTCGCGCTGGCGCTGCGCGACAAGGGGCAGTTCGAGCGCGCGCTGGAGCACGCGCGCGAAGCGCTGCGCCTGCAGCCGCGCATGCCCGCGGCGCGATTCAACTTCGCCATGGTGCTGCTGGCCCTCGGACGCTACGAGGAGGCGTGGCCCGCGTTGGCCTGGCGTCCGGACCCGCGCGTGAACCTTCGCGACCTCGCGACGCCGAATGCCTGGCCGCATGCAACCGCGTTGCCCGAGGCAGGCGCCGAGGTGACGCTGCACGGCGAGCAGGGCCTGGGCGACACGCTCTTCTTCCTGCGCTTCGCGCCCGAGCTGAGGCGCCGCGGCCTGCGCCTGCGGTTCTGGGGCGACGCGCGCCTCGCACCGCTGCTGACCAGATCCGGTGTGGTCGATGTGGCCTTTCCGGCGAGCGCGACGCCGCCCGCGCTCGACCCGTCACGCCTGCTGTGGATCGCAGAGCTGCCGGTCTTGCTTGGGGGCCCGGTGCGTTTCCCCGAGCCGCTAAGCCTGCGCGTCGACGAGGCGCGACAGGACCGTTGGAGAGCCGTGTTGTCCTCGCTCGGCCCGCCGCCCTACGTCGCGCTCACCTGGCAGGCCGGCACCGGTGGCCGCGGCAAGACGATGCTCGCGAAAGCCGTTCCGCCCGAGCGCCTGGGGCGCGCGCTGGGCGCGGTGCGAGCGACGTTCGTGTCCGTCCAGCGCAATCCCGTCGCGGGCCAGGCCGATGCACTGCGCGCCGCCCTCGGCGCGCCGCTGCATGACCTCTCCGCCTGCAACGGCGATCTCGACGATGCGCTCGCGGTCATGAGCCTCGTCGACGAGTACATCGGCGTGAGCAACACCAACATGCACCTGCGCGCTGGCGCGGGCCGCGTGGCGCGGGTCCTCGTTCCGTGGCCTGCGGAGTGGCGCTGGGGACGGCAGGGCGCCTCACCGTGGTTTCCCGGTTTCACGCCCTATCGCGCGGGCCCGGATGGATGGAGCGGCGCGCTCGAGTCCCTGGCCGCGGAACTGGGCTAGAATTCGTGGCCGCACACGCCGGAGCCCCCAGTTGATCCGTATCTTCATCGGCTACGACAGCAAGGAGGTCGTGGCCTGGAACGTGCTCGCGCACAGCATCAACACGCGCGCGAGCCGGCCCGTGCAGATCGCGCCCGTGATGCTCTCGCAGCTGCGCGGCGTGTTCGACCGACCGCGTAACGAGCTGCAATCGACCGAGTTCTCGTTCTCGCGCTTCCTCACCCCGTGGCTCGCCGGCTACCAGGGCTGGGCGGTGTTCATGGACTGCGACATGCTCGTGCGCCACGACATCGCGGAGCTCTGGAAGCTGCGCGACGAGCGCTATGCCGTGCAGGTCGTGAAGCACGTGCACGTCCCGAAGGAGGACACCAAGTTCCTCGGCCAGGCGCAGACGAAGTACGAAAAGAAGAACTGGTCGAGCGTGATGCTGATGAACTGCGCGAAGTGCACCGCGCTCACGCCGGAATACGTGAATCGCGCGAGCGGCCTCGAGCTGCACCAGTTCAAGTGGCTGGGAGACGACGCCCTCATCGGCGAGATCCCGCATGGCTGGAACCACCTGGTGGGATACGACGCGCCCGATCCGGGCACCTCGCTCGCCCACTTCACCATCGGCGGGCCGTGGTTCGAGGAGTATCGCGGCGCGGAATTCGCCGGCGAGTGGTTCAGGGCGCGCGACGAGATGCTCTCGGCCGCGCGCCGCGCCGCGAAGCCCGCCTAGAACGACTCGAAGCGCACGCTCAACACCACCCCGCGGCGCGGCGCATCGTAGCCCACCGCGCCCTCGTAATGCTTGTCGAAGAGGTTGGTGGCGGCGAGCTGCGCGGTCCACTGCTTGGTGATCGCGTAGGCCACGCGCGCGTCGACCACGCCGTAGCCGCCGAGCTTCGACCCGGGGGCCTCGTTGGTGGAATCGAAGCGCGGCCCGCTCGCCTGCACGCAGGCGCCCACCGTCCAGTCGCCGAAGCGCTTGCTCGCCTCCGCCGAGCCGTAGCGCTCGGCGCGCCCCTGCAGCAGGAAGCCCGTGTCCTCGTCCTTCGGGCGTTGCCACGTGACGGTCCCGCGCCACTGCGCGCCCCACCAGCGTGCCTCCAGGGTCGCCTCAATGCCGCGCGCGCGGGCCTGCGCCACGTTGAGCACCGTGAGCTGCTCGAAGCTGTACGTGATGAGGTTCTCGTAGCGGTTGTCGAAGGCGGCGAGCTTCCACTGCAGCTCGGCCGCCGGGTCGCTGCGCAGGGCGATCTCGTAGCTCTTGCTCGTTTCCGGCTGGAGGGCGGGATTGGGCCTGTAGAAGTCGTCGGAGGGGCCGTACAAGTCGTAGAAGGTAGGCGCGCGGAAGCCGCGGGCGTACGTGAACGAGAAGCGCGCGATGGACGGCCAGTCGAGCCCGTAGCTCGCGCTGCCGGTGGTGCGCCCGCCGTACTGCTCCTCGTGGTCGTAGCGCACGCTGCCCTCGAGGCGCTGGCCCATCCAGGTCTCGTCGGCGCCCATGAACGCGGAGCTCGTGTCGCGGCGGTCCTTCGCGAAGGGCGTGGCCGTCGGGTCGAAGTCGAGCTGCTCGCGCCGCCCTTCGATGCCCAGCACGAGCTTGCCGGCGCGCATCGCGAGCTCGTTCATCCACGTCGCCTGCAGCTGCTTCGTCTCGAAGCGGCTGGGGAAGTTGCCGGCGATGTCCAGCTTGTCGAGGCCCTCGCCGATCGTGAGGTAGCTCGCGACGTCCGGCGCGAAGTGGGTGGACGACGTGAACTTGGCTCCCGCGACCCTGTGCCGGCTCTTGTCGTCGCCGGGCTGCCCCGAGTCGAAGTGCGTGCCCGCGTTGGTGCCGAAGGCCTCGATCGCGAGCCACTCGCCCGTCCACATCCTGTGGGACACGTCCAGCGTGAAGAACGAGCTCTCGAAGGGATCGTCGTCCGGGTTGTACGAGAACGAGCGCGGGTTGGTCGCGCTTCGCGCATCCACCGCGCGATAGCCGCCCGAGAGCGAGACGCGGTTGGTGTCGTCGGCGGTGGACAGCCCCGCCGAGACGCGCCGGTCGTTGCGCGTGCCGTACGCGGTCTCGGCGAAAAGATGCGGCACGTCCTTGCGTCGGGTGAAGACCTGGATCACGCCGCCGATGGCATCGCTGCCGTAGAGGCTCGACAGCGGCCCCTTCACGACCTCGACGCGCTCGATCATCTCGAGCGGGATCGCCTCGATCGCCGTGGTGCCGACGGTCGCCGAGCCCGCGCGCAACCCGTCGATCAGCACGAGCGTCTGCGCGGAGCCCGCGCCGCGGATGAAGATGGATTCGGGCTGTCCCGGGCCGCCCGTGGCGCGCAGCTCGATGCCGGCCTTGCGCTGCAGGAGCTCGCCCAGCGAGACGGGCCCGGCCGCCTCGATCTCGTCGCGCGTGATCACGATGGCGTCGCGCATGGTGGTGCCCGCCTCGAGGCCGCGCTTCGCGGTCACCACCATGGGGTCGATGGAGGGAGCGAAGAGTGTCGGTGCGGCGAGCTGGGCGTGGGCGGCGAGGCTGGCGAGGCCGGCGAGGCTCGCGAGGGACAGCGCTTTCATGGTCGGGAGGATCCTTGCTTCGCGCGGCAAGCGTCCCCGCAGGCCGCAGGTCTTCGAACGGAGCGCAAGCGCTCCCCCTTGCCGGACGGATCGGTCTCCGGGCTCGCGAGCCTTTCCCGAACCGCGCCTTCCCGTGGCCTCGGCGGCCGCAGTGGCTTCGTGCGATTCGCGCTCTCGCTTACCGTTGCGGGGGCAGCGCCGGACTTCCACCGGCTTCCCGTGCATCCCTTCGGCTCCCGCGCATCATAAACGACTTTCAAAACGGCGGCTTACGCATTGACGCGGCAAGGTTTTTGAAATAGTCTGGATCGATGGACTCCGAGCTTGACGGCCTCGAGGAGAAGCTCGCGCAGCTGGTGCGCCGGCTCGAGACGCTTCGCGAAGAAAATCGCGAGTTGCGCCAGCAGCTCGCCACGCGCACCGACGAGAACGCGCGCCTGGGCGAAAAGCTCGCCGCGGCGCGCACGCGCATCGAGGCGCTGCTCAAGCAGATCCCGGAGACCGAGTCTTGAGCGCGGCGGAGAAGGCCGCGTCCAAGGGCGGGCTCACGCTCACGCTTTTCGGGCGCGAGTTTCGCGTCGCCTGCCCCGACGGCGAGGAGAAGCAGCTCATCGCCTCGGCCGACTACCTGAACCGCAAGGTGAAGGAGGTCCGCGACACCGGCAAGGTGGTCGGCAACGAGCGCATCGCGATCATGGCGGCGCTGAACATCGCCCACGAGCTGATGTCGAAAAAAGGCAACAGCGCTTCGTTTGACGATACGGAGATTCGTCGTAGAATCTCCGCGATGCAGGAGACGCTGGAAACAGCGCTCGCCGCCGACCAGGAGAAGCTCTTCTAGCCGTCGGGTTTCCTGCGGTGTTCGTCCGGGCTTACATCCTTTGAACCGATAGCGGTAACTTTGGTTGCTGGCCCAGGTCACTATTGTGCGAGTCCCACGTCGGACTTACCTGCGGTGACCGGTCGGCGACCGCCTTGAACCGATGGTTCGAGGTGCAGCTTGGACGAACACCGGAGGAAATCCGTCAACTACTGGCTCATGAAATCCGAGCCCGACGAGTTCTCGATCGACGACCTCGTCAAGGCACCGCGCCAGACCACGCCGTGGTTCGGCGTGCGCAACTACACCGCCCGCAACTTCATGCGCGACGACATGCGCGTGGGCGACGGCGTGCTCTTCTACCATTCGAGCTGCGAGGTGCCGGGCATCGCCGGGCTCGCGAAAGTGGCGAGCAAGCCGCATCCGGACGAGTCGCAATTCGACCGCAAGAGCGAGTATTTCGACCCGAAGGCCACGCGCGAGGCGCCGCGCTGGATCCTGGTGGACGTGAAGCTCGACCGCAAGACGCGCCTCATGCCGCTCACCGAGATGCGCGGCTACCGCGAGCTCGCCGGCATGATCACGCTGAAGCGCGGCAACCGGCTTTCCATCACGCCGGTGACCGACGCCGAGTGGCGGTTCATCCTCGCGCGCCTGGGCGCGTAGGGCCCCCTAGGCGCCGCACCAGCGGCGCATGAGCCTCGAGAAGAGCTCCGTGGATTGCCCGATGCGCTCCATCGAGCACCACTCGTCGGTCTGGTGCGCGAGCGTGGGCTCGCCGGGCCCCAACACCACCGCGGGCGGCCCGCCGAAGCCGCGCTTGAGATCCGCCCCGTCGGTCGAGAAGGTGATGGTGCGCGGCGCGGGGCGCTCGCCCACGTAGGGCGTGCATTCCTCGAAGACCTGCTGCACCCACTCGTTCGCGGGCTCCGTGTAGAGCGAGGCGGTGTCCACGATCTGCCGCACGCGCGCGCCGCGCGGAGCGAGGAGGGCCTGCAGCGACGAGCAGAGGTGCACGTGGTCGATGCCTGGCACCGTGCGCGTGTCGATCGTGATGCGGGCCTCGTCGGGCACCGAGTTGGTGTTGAGGCCGCCGCGGATCGTGCCGACGTTCATCGTGGGCTTGCCCATCACCGGGTGCGACTCGACCGGGAAGCGGAAGCGCTCCAGGTCGGAAACCACGCGCGCGATCTTCACGATCGCGTTGTCGCCCACCTCGGGCATCGAGCCGTGCGCGGTGACGCCGGTGGTTTCCACCTCGAACCACGCGAGGCCCTTGTGGCCGATGTACGGATAGTTCGCCGTGGGCTCGGCCACCACGATGGCGCCGGCCTGCCCCAGCAGGTGGCGGTCGGCGAGGAACTTGGCGCCCTCGCAGCCCACTTCCTCGCCGGCGGTGATCACCAGAACGAGGCCGGGCGTACGCCCGAGCTTCGGCGCGAGCTCGATGGCGGCGCACACGAAGGCGGCGATGCCGCTCTTCATGTCCGTGGACCCGCGGCCGTAGAGCCGGTCGCCATCGGTCTCGCCGGAGAAGGCATCGCGCGTCCAGCGCGCGGCGCCGAGCGGCACGATGTCCATGTGGCCCGTGAAGCAGAGCGGTGGCCTCGCCGCGTCGCCGCCGATGCGCGCGATGAGGCTCGTGCGCCCGTGGGCGAACTCGTGGTATTCGACGCGGAAGCCCGCAGCCTCGAGGCGCTTGCCCAGCGCGTGCGCGCAGGCGCGCTCCGCGCCGGGAGGGTTGATCGTGTTGAAAGCGAGCAGCTCGCGCGTGAAGGCGAGCGGATCGCAGCGCGCGCTCATCCCGCCAGGCGCCGCAGCGCTTCCTGGTACTTCTCGGAGGTCTTGCCCGCGATGTCGGCGGGCATCGGCGGCGCGGGGGGCTTGCGCGCGAAGCCGATCGCGTCCAGCCAGTTGCGCACGTACTGCTTGTCGAAGCTCTCCGGGCTCGCGCCTTCGCGCCACGTGTCGAGCGGCCAGAAGCGCGAGGAATCCGGCGTGAGGGCCTCGTCGATGAGGTGGAGCTTGCCCGCCTCGTCCGTGCCGAACTCGAACTTGGTGTCGGCGATGATGATGCCGCGCTCGAGCGCGTACGCCGCCGCCGCCTCGTAGAGGGCGATCGCGGTCTCGCGCACCTGCGCCGCGCGCCCGGCGCCGATCATCCGCGCCATCTCCTCGAAGGTGATGTTCTCGTCGTGGTGGCCGGCCTCGGCCTTGGTCGCGGGCGTGAAGATCGGGTGCGGCAGGCGCGAGGCGCGCTTCAATCCCGGCGGCAGCGCGATGCCGCACACCTTGCCCGAGGCCTCGTACTCCTTCCATCCCGATCCCTCGAGGTAGCCGCGCACCACCGCCTCGATCGGCAGCGGGTTCATGCGGCGCACGACGATCGAGCGGCCGCGCACCTGGCCGCGCTCGCCCGGAGCCACCACGCTCTCCGGGTCGATGCCCGTGAGGTGGTTCGGGATGATGGCTTCCAGGCGCTTGAACCAGAAGTTGGCGAGCTCGGTGAGCACGCGGCCCTTCCCGGGCACCGGCGTGGGCAGGATCACGTCGTAGGCGGACAGGCGGTCCGTGGTGACGATGAGCAGCTTGTCCTCGCCCACCGCGTAGATGTCGCGCACCTTGCCGCGGCCCACCAGGGGCAGGGACTGGATCGAGGATTCGAACATCTTCGTGTCCTTGGAGCCCGCCTCAGTTGACGACCGCCGCGAGCTCCCCTTTCGCGTAGCGCGTGGCCATCTTCTCCAGGGACACGGGTTGCAGCTTCGATCCCTGTCCCGCGCATCCGAACTGCTGGTAGCGCTGCTTGCAGATTTCCTTCGCCGCCGCGCGCGCGGGCTTCAGGTAGTCGCGCGGGTCGAAGGCGCTCTTGTTGGTGTTCAGGAACTTGCGGACCGCCGCGGTCATCGCCAGGCGGATGTCCGTGTCGATGTTCACCTTGCGCACGCCGTGCTTGATGCCTTCCTGGATCTCTTCCACGGGCACGCCGTAGGTTTCCTTCATCTCGCCGCCGTTCTCGCGGATCACCTGCAGCAGGTCCTGCGGGACCGACGAGGAGCCGTGCATCACGAGGTGCGTGTTCGGGATGCGGCGGTGGATCTCCTTGATGCGCTCGATAGCGAGGATGTCGCCGGTGGGCTTGCGCGTGAACTTGTAGGCCCCGTGGGAGGTGCCGATCGCGATGGCGAGCGCGTCCACGCCGGTCTTCTTCACGAAGTCGGCGGCCTGCTCGGGATCGGTGAGCAGCATGTCGCGGGTCATCGTGGAGTCGGTGCCGTGGCCGTCCTCCTTGTCGCCGCGCATGGTCTCCAGCGAGCCGAGGCAGCCCAGCTCGCCCTCGACGGAGACGCCGAGGCGGTGCGCCATGTCGACCACCTGCTTCGTGACCTGCACGTTGTAGTCGTAGCTCGCGATGGTCTTGCCGTCGGCTTCCAGCGAGCCGTCCATCATCACGCTGGAAAAGCCCAGCTTGATGGCGCCCTCGCAAACGGCGGGCGACTGGCCGTGGTCCTGGTGCATGGCCACGGGCGTCTTCGGGAAGGAGGCCACGGCGGCCTCGATGAGGTACTTGAGGAAAGTCTCGCCGGCGTATTTCCGCGCGCCGGCCGAGGCCTGCATGATCACGGGGCTGTCGGTCTCGCTCGCCGCCTCCATGATCGCCTGCACCTGCTCGAGGTTGTTCACGTTGAACGCGGGCAGGCCGTAGCCGTGTTCCGCCGCGTGGTCCAGAAGCTGCCGCATCGATACGAGTGCCATGGCATTTCTCCGTCGTGTTGCTGCTCAATTGCCTGATTTGACAGCCGCCTTCCGGGGAAGGTCGCGGCTGCCCCCTGCTCCCAGGTGGCCGCTTTTGCCTTCTAGGTGCGGCGGTGCTCGCCGACCTTCACGATCTTCATTGTATTGGTTCCGCCCGACTTGCCGATCGGCTCGCCGATGGTGAGCACGATGATGTCGCCCGGCTTCACGACGCCGTTGGCCACCAGCACCGCCTCGGCTTCGGCGAGCAGCTCCTCGCGGTCGTGCCCGACGTACTTCACCATCAGCGGGTAGGTATCGCGAAACAGCGTGCAACGGTAGCGGGTGAACGTCTGCGCGGTGAGCGCGTAGATGGGCACGCCGCAATTCAGGCGCGACATCCAGAGCGCCGTGGACCCGGACTCGGTGAGCGAGGCGATCGCCTTCACCTTGAGGTGGTAGGCGGTGAAGAGCGCCGCCATGGCGATCGACTGGTCCACGCGCGTGAAGACGCGGTCGAGGAACTCGCTCTCCAGCGTGACCGGCTGCGATTTCTCGGCCTCGACGCAGATGCGGTTCATCGCCGCGATGGCTTCCACCGGGTACATGCCCGAGGCCGACTCGGCCGAGAGCATCACGGCGTCCGTCCCGTCCAGCACCGCGTTGGCCACGTCGGAGACCTCGGCGCGCGTGGGCACCGGGCTCGCGACCATGGACTCCATCATCTGCGTGGCGGTGATGGTGAGCTTGTTGAGCTCCCTCGCCTGCCGGATCATGCGCTTCTGCAGCGCGGGCACCGCGGCATCGCCCACCTCCACCGCCAGGTCGCCGCGCGCCACCATGATGCCGTCGCACGCGTTCATGATGTCGGTGAGCGCGGGAATCGCCTCCGCGCGCTCGATCTTGGCGATCAGCATCGCGTGCCCGCCCGCGGCGCGCAGGAGCTCGCGCGCCATGTACATGTCGGCGCCGCTCTTCGGGAACGAGACCGCGACGAAATCCACCTTCATCTTCGCGGCGGTGCGGATGTCGTCGATGTCCTTGGGCGTGAGCGCGGGGGCCGTGAGGCCGCCGCCCTGCCGGTTGATGCCCTTGTTGTTGGAGAGCGTGCCGCCGTGGCGCGTGACGGTGTGGATTTCGGCCCCGGCCACGCTCACCACGTCCATCACGATGCGCCCGTCGTCCAGCAGCAGCACGTCGCCGGGCCTCACGTCCTGCGGCAGCTCCTTGTAGTCGAGGCCCACGCGCTGGCCGTCGCCCAGCGCGCACTCGGCGTCGAGGATGAAGGGGTCGCCCGCCTTGAGGACGACCTTGCCGTCGCGAAACTTGCCCACGCGGATCTTCGGCCCCTGCAGGTCGGCCATGATGCCCACGGCGCGCCCGGCCTTGCGGCAGGTCTCGCGCACGAGCCCGGCGCGCTTCACGTGGTCCTCGGCCGTGCCGTGCGAGAAGTTGAGCCGCACGACGTCCAGGCCCGCCGCCATCATGCGCGTGAGCGTGGCCTCGTCGCTCGAGGAAGGCCCGAGGGTCGCGACGATCTTGGTGCTGCGCTGCGGATTCAAGCGGCGCCCTGCGCGCGGGCCTCGAGGATGGCCACCGCGGGGAGCTTCTTGCCCTCGAGGAACTCGAGGAAGGCGCCGCCGCCGGTCGAGATGTAGCCGATGCGCTGCGTCACGCCGAACTTCGCGATGGCCGCGAGCGTATCGCCGCCGCCCGCGATCGAGAAAGCCTTCGATCCCGCGATGGCTTCGGCCACGGCACGCGTGCCCGCCGAGAATGCCTCGAACTCGAAGACGCCGACGGGGCCGTTCCAGACGATGGTGCCCGCCTTGGCGAGGATCGCCGCGTACTCGCGCGAGGCTTGCGGGCCGATGTCCAGGATCATGTCGTCGTCGCCCACGTCCCTGGCCGCCTTCACGTGCGGCGGCGTGTCTGCGGAGAAGCTCCTGCCGCACACGACGTCCTGCGGGATCGGCACCGCGGCGCCGCGCGCCTGCATCATCGCCATGATCTCCTTGGCCTCGGGCGCGAGGGCGGCTTCCGCGAGGGATTTGCCGATGGGCAGGCCCGCGGCGAGCAGGAAGGTGTTGGCGATGCCGCCGCCCACGATCAGCTGGTCCACCTTCTCGGCGAGCGCGCGCAGGATCGTGAGCTTGGTGGAGACCTTGGAGCCGGCCACGATCGCCACCAGCGGGCGCCGGGGCTCGGCGAGCGCGCGGCCGAGCGCCTCCAGCTCCGCGGCGAGCAGCGGCCCCGCGCAGGCGACCTTCGCGAAGCGCGCCACGCCGTGCGTGGAGGCCTCGGCCCGGTGCGCGGTGCCGAACGCATCGTTCGCGTACACGTCGCAGAGCGCCGCGTACTTGCGCGCGAGCGCCTCGTCGTCCTTCTTCTCGCCCTTGTTGAAGCGGCAGTTCTCGAGCAGCACGAGCTCGCCGGGCTGGACCTGCACGCCGTCCACCCAGTCGCGCTTGAGGGGCACGGCGCGGCCCAGGAGCTCGGCGATGCGCCTGGCCACCGGGGCCAGCGAATCGGCCTCGGAGAACTGGCCCTCGGTGGGGCGCCCGAGGTGCGAGGTGACCATCACGGCCGCGCCCTTGTCGAGCGCGAGCTTCATGGCCGGGATCGAGGCGCGGATGCGCGTGTCGTCGGTGATGGCGCCCGCGTCGTCCTGCGGGACGTTCAGGTCCGACCGGATGAACACGCGCTTGCCACGCACGTCCTGGTCCTTGAGCGTGAGGACTTTCAAGCTTTCTCCTCGCGCGCCGCGGCGCGGGCCCGCGAGCGCTCCAGCGTCTCGCCGAGCTCGCGCGTGATGCGGCTTGCGGTGGTCTCGAAGAGGAAGGGGAAGATCCCGTGCAGGAACGCCGCGATCCCGCCCGCCGTCATCTTCGCGCCGTAGCGGCAGGCGAAGAAGCCGTGCTCGAGGTACGTCTCGCCGACGCAGCGCGGATGCGCGGTGAACGGGTTCTTCACTTCGCCTGCATCAGCGCGATCGCCACGTCGAGCATGCGGTTCGAGAAGCCCCACTCGTTGTCGTACCACGAGGAGACCTTCACGAGGCGCCCCGACACCTTGGTGAGCGTGGCCTCGAAGATCGACGAGCGCGGGTCGTGGTTGAAGTCCACGGACACGAGCGGCGCCTTGTTGTAGCCCAGGATGCCCTTGAGGTCGGCCGACTCCGAGGCCTTCTTCATGACCTCGTTCACCTCGTCCACGGTCGTGTCGCGCGCGGCGACGAAGGAGAGGTCCACGATCGAGACGTTGATGGTGGGCACGCGGATCGCGTAGCCGTCGAGCTTGCCGTTCAGCTCCGGGAGCACGAGGCCCACGGCCGCGGCCGCGCCCGTCTTGGTGGGAATCATCGACATCGTGGCCGAGCGAGCGCGCCGCAGGTCCTCGTGGAAGACGTCGGTGAGCACCTGGTCGTTGGTATAGGCGTGCACCGTGGTCATGAGGCCGTTCACGAGGCCGATCGCGTCGTGCAGCGGCTTCACCAGGGGCGCCAGGCAGTTGGTCGTGCACGAGGCGTTGGAGATCACCGTGTGCGAGGCCTTGAGCGTCTTGTGGTTCACGCCGTAGACCACGGTCGCATCGACGTCCTTGCCGCCCGGGGCCGAGATGATCACCTTCTTCGCGCCGCCCTTGATGTGCGCGCAGGCCTTCTCCTTGCTCGTGAAGTAGCCCGTGCTCTCGAGCACAACGTCCACGCCGAGGCTGCCCCACGGGATCTGCGCGGGGTCGCGCTGGGCGAAGACCTTGATGCGGTCGCCGTTCACGACCATGTGGTCGCCGTCGACCTCCACCTTGCCCGGGAACTTGCCGTGCGTGGTGTCGTAGCGCGTGAGGTGCGCGTTGGTTTCGGTGGGGCCCAGGTCGTTCACCGCGACGATCTGCAGGTCGTGCGACTTGTTGCCCTCGTAGTGGGAACGCAGGATGTTGCGGCCGATGCGGCCGTAGCCGTTGATGGCGACGCGGACGGTCATGGATGTCCTTCGGAAGGTGCTGCGGGGAAAACGGATATTTTAGCCCAACGCGTTGCCGCATCCTGCGGGTTGCCCGCGCGCGGGTGGGACCAATCGTTGCGACTAGTCCTCGGGCGAGATGAGACCAGTGAGGTCATGCCAGCCGTAGGCGATCTCGGCGAACTGGTGGCGGCCCAGCCGCTCGGTCTTCTCGCCCGCTTCCTCGCCGCCGATCGCCTCGTAGAACATGCGCGCGCGGTTGGCCTTGAGCACCCACAGGTGGAACCCGAAGAGGCCGCGCCGCGCGAAGTGCCGCGCGCAGGCGCGCACCAGCTCGCGTCCCACGCCGCGGCGCTGGTGCTCCTGGAGCACGTAGAGCGCGTAGACCTCGGCATCCAGCCCCTGCACGGATTCGCGGGCGCGCCCGCAGGAGGCGAAGCCCACGATGCGGCCCGATCGCTCCGCGATCCAGGTGGCCGAATCCGGGCCCGGGTTCTCGAGGCGGCGGCGCCAGGAGACCGCCCCGCTCGTGCCCGCGTGGCTCGCGATCACGTCGAGCGGCAGGATGCCCGCGTAGGTGGTGCGCCAGCTGTCGCGCTGGACGCGCGAGATCGCCTCGGCGTCGGCCGGGCCGGCGGGGCGCACGACGACCCGTGAGGCGAGGTCAGACAACGCGGCGCACGGCGGCCGCGAGGTGCGCGGCGTCGATCCCCAGGAACTTGTACAGGTCCGCGGCCGGCGCCGATTCGCCGAAACGGTCCACGCCGATCGCCTCGCCCTCGAGGCCCACGTACTTGCGCCAGTAGTCGGTGACGCCCGCCTCGATCGACACGCGCGGCAGCTTGCGCGGCAATACCGCCTCCCGCCACGCGAGGTCCTGGCGGTCGAAGGCGCTGGTGCACGGCATCGACACCACGCGCACCGGGATGCCTTCGGCGGCCAGGGCGCGCTGGGCTTCCAGGGCGATGGCGACCTCGGAGCCCGTCGCGATGATCGCCGCGCGCGCGGCGCCCTGCGCTTCCGAGATCACGTAGCCGCCGCGGCGGATCGCGGCGAGCGCCTCCGGCGCGCGCTTCACGAAGGGCAGCGACTGGCGCGAGAGCGCGAGCGAGGTCGGGCCGTCGCGGCGCTCGAGCGCCGAGGCCCACGCCACGGCGGTCTCCACCGTGTCGCAGGGCCGCCAGACTTCCATGTTGGGAATGAGACGCAGGCTCGCGACATGCTCCACGGACTGGTGCGTGGGCCCGTCCTCGCCCAACCCGATGGAATCGTGGGTGAACACGAAGATGTTGCGCGCCTTCATGAGCGCGGCCATGCGCAGCGCGTTGCGCGAGTAGTCCGAGAAGGTGAGGAACGTGCCCGAGTAGGGGATGAAGCCCCCGTGCAGCGCGAGCCCGTTGCCGATGGCGGCCATGCCGAACTCGCGAACGCCGTAGTACACGTAGTTGCCGGCTTGCGTGGCGCTGACGGCCTTCGAGCCGGACCAGTTGGTGAGGTTCGAGCCGGTGAGGTCGGCCGAGCCGCCCAGCAACTCGGGCAGGTGAGGCGCGAGCGCCTCGATGGCGTTCTGCGAGGCCTTGCGGGAAGCGACCGACTCCGCCTTCTCGGCGGCCTTCGCCACCAGCGCCTCGACGGCGCCGGCGAACTCGCCGGGCAAATCGCCCGCCATGCGCCGCTTGAATTCCCGGGCGAGCTCAGGATGCTCGCGCTCGTAGGCGGCGAAGCGCGTGTTCCAGTCGCGCTCGAGCGCCTCGCCCTTCGCTCGCGCGTCCCAGGCGTGGTAGACCTCGTCGGGGATCGCGAACGCCGGGTATTTCCAGCCGATGGCCTGGCGCGTGGCCGCGACCTCGGCTTCCCCGAGCGCCTCGCCGTGCGCCTTGGCGGTGCCGGCGCGCGCGGGCGCACCCTTGCCGATCACGGTCCGGCAGCAGATGAGGGTAGGCGCGCTGGCGGCACGGGCGCGCGTGAGCGCTTCGGCGACCGCATTCGCGTCGTGACCATCGACGCCGGGAATGACGTTCCACCCGTAGGCGCGGAAGCGCGCCGGCGTGTCGTCGCGGTACCAGCCCTCCACTTTGCCGTCGATGGAGATTCCGTTGTCGTCGTAGATCGCGACGAGCTTCGGCAGGCCCAGCGTGCCGGCGAGCGAGCAGGCCTCGTGCGAGATGCCTTCCATGAGGCAGCCGTCGCCGACGAAGACGTAGGTGTGGTGGTCGACGATCGCGTGGCCGGGGCGGTTGAAGCGCTCGGCGAGCAGGCGCTCGGCGAGCGCGAAGCCCACGGCGTTGGCGAGGCCCTGGCCGAGCGGGCCGGTGGTGGTCTCGACGCCGGGCGTGAGGCCGACTTCCGGATGGCCGGGCGTGCGCGAGTGAAGTTGCCGGAAGCGCTCGAGCTCCTCCATCGGCAGGTCGTAGCCGGTGAGGTGCAACAGCGCGTACTGGAGCATCGAGCCGTGGCCGTTGGACAGCACGAAGCGGTCGCGGTCGGGCCACGCGGGGTTGGCCGGGTTGTGGCGCAGGAACTGGCGCCACAGCACTTCGGAGATGTCGGCCATGCCCATGGGCATGCCGGGATGGCCGGAGTTGGCCTTCTGCACCGCGTCCATCGCGAGCGCGCGGATGGCGTTCACGAGGTCGGCGCGCGTGGCGGCGGTGGGAGTGTCTGGCATCGGAGGCGTAAAACGAGGCGGGAGCAGCGAAAAACGCTGTACGAAGCAATAATTATGCGATTATACTTGCGCACTTTTTCACCGCGATATTTTTCGCTTGGGTAAACCTCTGCAAGGAGTCGGACTGCACCCGCCGCCCTGGGTTTGAGGGCGTCCCGCACGCATTACGCGGAACGCCCGAGGTCGCGCACACAGTCCCACTTCTTCGGACTTTTGCTTGGAAGGGGGTATCGAAGTGAAGGGACTGCACATCATTGCCGATCTCTACGACTGCCGGAAGCAGGACCTGCTGGTCTCCTCGAAGAAGCTGCGCGAGCTGTGCGTGAACGCCTGCACCGACGTGGGCCTCACCGTGCTCGGGGACCACTTCTACCAATTCGACGGCCTTGATGGCGGCCAGAACGGGGGCGCGACCGGCGCCGTCGTGCTCGCCGAGTCCCATTTGGCGATCCACACGTGGCCCGAGCGCGACGGCGCCACGCTCGACGTGTACGTCTGCAACTTCACCGCCGACAACACCCAGAAGGCCGAGTCGGTCTACGCCGCCCTGGTGAACGCGCTCAAGCCCTCCGAGGTCATGGTCGAGCGCCTCATGCGCGGCCGCGACCTGCCGCTGAAGAAGCGCGTCGCGTAAGTCGCGCGAAGGAAGTGGCCGAGAAGATCTTCGAGCGGCTCACCGCAACGAGCGGCGTCTACTTCGAGGGCACCCTCGTCGAGCGCCGCCAGACGCCCTTCCAGCTCCTGGAGGTCTACGACACGCCGGACCTCGGGCGGATCTTCCGCCTGGACGGCTACAACATGACCTCGGAGCGCGAGGAGTTCTTCTACCACGAGAACCTCGTGCACCCGGCGGCGGTGGCGCATCCCGGCCCGCGCCGCGCGCTGGTGATCGGCGGCGGCGACGGCGGCTCCTCGGAAGAGCTGCTCAAGCATTCCACGCTCGAGACGGTGCACATGGCCGAGCTCGACCCGGTCGTGATCGAGGTGTCGAAGGCCCAGTTCGGCAAGGTGCACGGGGGCGTTTTCGACAACCCGCGCCTCAAGGTGACGGTGGGCGACGGGCTCGCGTACCTGCGCGGCACCGAAGTCCGCTACGACCTCATCTCCATGGACCTCACCGATCCCATCGGGCCGTCGGTGGAGCTCTACTCGCCCGCCACGTTCTCGCTCGCCAAGCGCGCGATGGCCGCGGGCGCCGCGCTCACGCTGCACATCGGGTCGCCCTTCTCCCATCCGGAGCGGGTGCGCATGACGCTCGGCAACCTGCGCCAGGTGTTCAGGGTGGTCACGCCCTATTTCGTGCATATCCCGATCTACGGATCCATCTGGGGCTTCGCCTGCGCGTCGGACTCGCTCGATCCGCGCGGCATCTCGCCCGAGCAGGCCGACCGCGTGCTGGCCGCACGGGGCGTCACGGGCCTTCGCTACTACAATGGCGACACGCACCGGGCCGTGTTCGCGCTACCCAACTACATTCGCGAGCTGGTGGCCTAGGCGCGCGCCGGGAGGGGCGATGCTGAAGAAGCTGCGCAAGTCGTCGCGCGTGACGCTGGTCCTCATCGGCGTGGCCGCCGTCGCCGGCTGCTCGGGCGGCGACGACACGCGCCGCGACGTCTACGCGAGCCGCGACGATTGCCTCGCGGACTGGAACAACAAGCCCGAGGATTGCCAGCCGGCCACGCAGCCTTCGCATGCCGCGCGCGGCTTCTGGTACGGGCCCACGTACTACTCGTCCGGCGGCTACACGGGCGGCGGCCATTTCTTCAGCGGCGGCTCGGGCACGCGCTCGATCGGCAGCACCAGCGCCTCGGGCCACTCCTCGTCCATCTCGCGCGGCGGTTTCGGCTCCACGGCGCACTCGTCGTCGGGCGGCTAGGGCGCGTGCGCCGCGAAACGCGCGTCCCCCGCGTCGACTGGCCCCGCAAGGTCGAGGAGCTGGGCTTCCTCTACCACAGCATGGACGGCGTGTACTGGGACGAGCGTGCCTGCTACCGCTTCAGCGAGGCCGAGGTCGACACGCTGGAGGCCGCGACCGCCGAGCTGCACCGGCTCTCGCTCGAAGCGGTGGCGCGCGTGGTGCAGGGAGGCGACTATGCCCGCTTCGCGATCCCCGAGCCATTCCACGCCCTGATCGAGCGGTCGTGGAAGGCGGGCGACAAGTCCCTCTATGGCCGCTTCGACCTCTCCTGGGATGGTAACGGGCAGCCCAAGATGCTCGAGTACAACGCCGATACGCCCACGGCGCTGCTCGAGGCGAGCGTGGTGCAGTGGTACTGGCTGCAGGACGTCCTGCCCCGGGCCGACCAGTTCAACTCGCTGCACGAGAAGCTGATCGAGCGCTGGCAGGCGATCCGCGCGGAGCTGCCCGCGGTCGGCGCTCTCTACTTCACCGGCGACACGAGCTCGGCGGAGGACTCCGGCAACCTCGACTACCTTCGCGACACGGCGGTGCAGGCGGGGCTCGATGCGCGCGCCATCGACATCTCCGACATCGGGTGGAACGGAGCGCGCTTCGTCGACCTCGACGAGCGCAACATCGGCTCGCTCTTCAAGCTCTACCCGTGGGAGTGGATGGTGCGCGAGGAGTTCGGCGTGAACCTGCTGAAGGGCGTGATGCGCGTGATCGAGCCGCCGTGGAAGATGCTGCTGTCGAACAAGGCGATCCTGCCGCTGCTCTGGGAGATGTTCCCGGACCACCCGAACCTGCTCGCCGCGAGCTTCGAGCCGGGGCGCTTCGCCACCGACTTCGTGAAGAAGCCCATCTACTCGCGCGAGGGCGCCAACGTGTCGATCCGCGCCGGCGGCCGGGCCATCGACGCTCCCGGCGAATACGGCGAGGAGGGCTTCATCTGGCAGGCCTATCATGAGCTCCCCGAATTCGACGGCAACTACGCGGTGATCGGCTCCTGGATCGTGGGCGAGGAGCCCGCCGGCATCGGCATCCGCGAAGACGCCTCCCCCATCACCCGCAATTCCAGCCGCTTCGTGCCGCACTATTTCGAATGACGCCCCGAGGGAGGAACCCGCCATGAGACATGCCGTGCTCGAATCGTTCGCAGGCTTCGACGACTTCCTCGCGTACCTCGCGGTGTCGCTCGTGCTGCTCGGGCTCTTCATCGCGATCTACGTGCGCGTGACGCCGTACCGCGAGTTCGAGCTGATCCGCCAGGGAAACATGGCCGCGTCCTTCAGCGTCGTGGGCGCGATCCTGGGGTTCATCGCGCCGCTCGCCTCGGCCATCCAGCACAGCGTGAGCCTCGTGGACATGGCGATCTGGGGCGCCATCGCGCTCGTGGTGCAGATCGCGGCGTTCGTCGGCGTGAAGCTCGCGATCCCCTCGATCACGCGCGAGATCCCCGCCGGCAACGGGGCGGAAGGATTCCTGCTCGGGTCGCTTTCGCTCGCGGTGGGGTTGCTGAGCGCCGCCTGCATGAGCTTCTAGGAACTTGGCCACCATCGTCCTGCTGGAGCACCAGCTGCAGCCGCGGCTGGGCATCCCCTACATGGCGCACCTCTTCGCGCAGCATTGGGAGCGCTGGGGCCATCGCGTGCTCTACCACCGCGGCGTGTCGGCGCCGCCCGCCGCGGACCTCGCGATCCTTCACGTGGACCTCACGGTGGTCCCGGAGCCCTACCGCGAGCTCGCGAGCCGCTACCCGCGGGTGCTCAACGCGCGCACCTGGGACATCCGCAAGAGCGCCTACAGCCAGGCGCGCGTGCGCAAGGGCGACCCGTGGACCGGGCAGGTGCTGGTGAAGACCGACGCCAACCACGGGGGCCACGTGGACGACGCGCTGCGCCGCATGGCCCTGGCCGAGGGGCTCGCGAACGACGTGCCGCAACGCTCGCTCATGGACCACTACTACCTCTGCGATTCGCAGGCGCGCGTCCCGGACAGCATCTGGGAGACGCCCGGCGTGCTGGTCGAGAAGTTCGTGCCGGAGCTCGACGCGGGCGGCGGCTATCACCTGCGCGTCTACACGTTCTGCGGGAAAGAGGAGCGCAGCACGCGCTACCGCTCCGACGAGCCGCTGGTGCGCGCCGCCAACTACGTCTCGCGGGAGCCGGTCGAAGTGCCTCCCGTGGTGCGCCGCTGGCGCGAGGAGATGGGATTCGACATCGGCAAGCTCGACTACGTGCTCCACGACGGGCAGTTCGTGCTGCTGGACGCCAACCGCACGCCCGCCGCGCCCGGGCACTTCGCTTCCGACCCGGGAGTCGCCGCGAGCTTCGAGCGCCTCGCCCACGGCATCGAGGGATTCCTCTAGGGCTGGCGGCGGCGCAGCACCAGGCGCGGGAAGTGCTCGCCCCACGCGTAGTTGGGCAGCTCGCACGACTCGACCTCGAAATGGGCCCCGGCGAACTCGTGCAGCTGCGCGAGGCTGGGAAAGAAGTAGCGCGTGGCCGCGCCTTTCCAGCGTTCCATGTTGGCAACCGCCTGGTGGGTCCAGCCCAGGCGCTGCTGCGCGGCGGACACGTCCGGCACGTGCGCATGCCACGCTTCCCATACGTCGCCCAGGCGGATCCCCTCGCTCGCCTCCCCGTGCGCGGCCATGGCGAGGAGCCAGCGGAACATGTCGAGGTTGCGCATCCTGCCGTCGAGCAGCGGCTTGAAGAGCGCGTCGATCGCGGGCGGGGTGTCCGGGCGGCGGTGGCATCGCAGGCAGAACTCGCCACCGGGGCGCAGCACGCGCGCGGCCTCCTCGTTCAGCAGCACCGGGCCGCGCGCGTCGCCGAACGTGGAGTAGCAGCCGTCGCCCACCACGAAGTCGAACGACGCCGGGGCGAGCGGCATCTGCCGCCAGTCGCCGCGCACCAGCCCGCATCGCGAAGGCGCGTTCCAGCGCGGGAAGACGTTGCGGAACATGCCTGCCGACCAGTCGAGGACCACGAGGCGGGTCGCGTCCGGCCATCGCATGCCCGCGACGGGCGGCGTCACGCCCAGCAGCAGCGCCCGCAGCGGCTGTTCGCCCTGGGCGCTACCCGCGGCGCGCGCCTCGTAGAAGCGGATGTCGCCATCCTGGGGCGAAATGGGCGCGGCGACCTGCCAGTTGCAGGAGCGCTCGTCCCAGTACTTGATCGCTTCGCGGTCGTAGTCCGCGCCCATGCGTGGCTTCATGCCGCCTGGAGGCGAACCCAGTCGCGCCAGGCCGCGAGCAGCGGCGCGGTGCGCGCGGCAAGCGCCGAGCGCCGCCACACCGGCGCGGCCCAGAAGTCGTCGCTGTCGATGGTGCATGCGAGGCCGCGCGCTTCCTCGAGGATCAGGGCGCCGGCGGCGTAGTCCCACACCTTCTGCCCCGAATGCAGCATCACGTCGATGCGAGCCGCGGCGAGGTGGCACCACGAGAGCGCCGAGGAACCGCTCGTGAGCCGTTTCGCGAAGGGCGGCCGGCTCTTCACCGCGCCGCGCAGCGCCGCCATGTCGCTGCGCAGGCTCACCTCGGCCACCGCGTCGGCGAGCGCCGGGCCGTGCGCCGGCACCTGCAGCGGGCGATGGTTGAGCCAGGCTCCGCCGCCGCGCACCGCGTAGAAGGCCTCGTCGGCGATGGGGTCGTACACGGTGCCGAACACGGGTCGCGTGTCTTCCATCAGCGCGACCGACACGGCGAAGAACGGGATGGCGCGCGCGAAGTTGCTCGTGCCGTCGAGGGGATCGACGCACCAGAAGCGCCCGCCGCGGGCGAGGATCGCTTCCTGCTCGCTCGCCTCCATCTCCTCGCCGAGGACGGGGATCGCGTCGACCTCGGCGAGGCGCCGCACGAGGGCGCGTTGGGCGGCGAGGTCGGCCTCGGTGACGAGGCTGCCGTCCTCCTTGCGGGTGGCGGAGACACTGCGGTAGCGCGGCAGGATTTCCTCGGTGGCGATGGAGCGGACGGCATCGATGGCGCGCGCGGCGAAGTGGACGGTGATCTCCACCTCGCTATGCTAGCATCGGGCCTCGTTCCCCCGCAGTGCGCCCGCCCCCGAAATGCCGCTTCCACGCATCCATTGCGACCTGCGCCTGGGTCCGGGTGCGCAATTCGCCCTGGCCCCCGAGGCCGCGCAGCACGTGGCGAAGGCGCTGCGCCTGAAGGCCGGCGATTCGATCGTCGTCTTCGACGGCCGCGGCGGCGAGTACGACGCGACCCTGCAGCGCGTGGAGAAGGAGCGCGTCGACGTGAAGGTGGGCGCCTGGCGCGACGCCGAGACCGAGCCCACGCTCGCGCTCGGGCTCGTGCAGGGACTTCCCGAGGCCGACAAGATGGACTGGATCATCCAGAAGGCGGTCGAGCTGGGCGTGTCCTGGGTCCAGCCGGTCGTGTGCGACCGCAGCGTGGTGCGCCTCGCGGGCGAACGCGCCGCGCGCCGCGAGGCGCATTGGCGTCGCGTGGCGATCGCCGCTTGCGAGCAGAGCGGGCGCAACCGCATTCCCGACGTTCGTCCCACGCTCGGCTTCCAGAGCTGGGTGGCGGTGAAGGCGGCGGCGCCCCGCTGGGTGCTCACGCCGGGCGCCGAGCCGATCGCTTCGAAGCCGCGCCCGGAGGCCGCGCTCGAGCTGCTGTGCGGCCCGGAAGGGGGCCTGTCGGAGCGGGAGCAGGAGCTCGCGCTCCTGCAGGGCGCGGAGCCCGTGGCCCTGGGGCCGCGCGTGCTGCGCGCCGAGACCGCGCCGCTCGCGGCGCTCGCCGCGGTCCATGCCCTGTGGGGCGACTTCCGTGGATAGAATCCCGCCCATGCCCAAGAATCCGCGCCTCAAGACCGAGGCGTTCGTGAAGTGGTTCCGCTCGGCCACGCCCTACATCCACCGCTGGGGCGGGGCCACCTTCGTGATCGCCTTCGGCGGCGAGGTGCTGGAGGACGGCGAGTTCCAGCAGCTCACGCACGACATCAACGTGCTGGTGAGCCTGGAAGTCCGCGTGGTGCTCGTGCACGGCACGCGCCCGCAGATCGAGGAGCAGATGCGCCAGCACGGCGTGACGCCGCACTACGTGGCGGGCCGCCGCGTGACCGACGACAAGGCGCTCGCCTGCGTGAAGGAGGCCAACGGCATCGTGCGCGTCGAGATGGAGGCGCTGCTCTCGATGGAGCTCGCCAACAGCCCCATGTGGGGCGCGGATATCCGCGTGTCCTCCGGCAACTTCGTCACGGCGAAACCCGTGGGCGTGGTGAACGGCGTGGATTTCAGGCACACGGGAGAGGTGCGCAAGATCGACGCCGACGGCATCCGCCGGCGCCTCGACGACGACGAGGTCGTGCTCATCTCCCCGATCGGGTTTTCGCCCACGGGCGACGTCTTCAACTGCACGCTCGAGGACGTGGCGACTTCCACCGCCATCGCGCTGGGCGCCGACAAGCTGATCTTCCTCACCGAGACGGCGGGCGCGCTGGACGCGAAGGGGCGCCTCATCTCCGAGCTCACCGTGAAGCAGGCCCAGGACCTCATCCAGGCCAACAACATGCCCGAGGACGTGCAGATCTACCTGCCGTGCGCGGTGAAGGCGACCTCCAACGGCGTGAAGCGCTCGCACCTCATCAGCCGGCACGTGGACGGGGCGCTGCTGATCGAGCTCTTCACGCACCACGGCATCGGCACGATGGTGGTGCCCGAATCGCCCGAGCAGGTCCGCACCGCCGCGCCTGCCGACGTGGGCGGCATCGTGCAGATCCTCGAGCCCCTCGAGCAGCAGGGCATCCTCGTGAAGCGCGACCGCGAGCAGCTCGAGCGCGAGATCGGCCAGTTCTTCGTGCTCGAGGGCGAGGGGAACATCCTGGGCTGCGCGGCGCTCTACCCGTTCGCCGACCGCAAGACCGCGGAGCTGGCGGCCCTCGCCGTGAACCCGTTCTACCGCGACGGCGGCCGCGGCGAGCGCCTGCTCGAGTCGGGCGAGGCGCGCGCCAGGGCGATGGGAATGAAGTCGATCTTCGTGCTCTCCACGCGCACGACGCACTGGTTCATCGAGCGCGGCTTCGTGGAGATGGACACGTCCTGGCTACCCGAGCGCAAGCAGGCGCTCTACAACTACGACCGCCGCTCGAAGGTGTTCGTGAAGGAACTCTGATGGCACGCATGGTGAACTGCATCAAGCTGAAGAAGGAGGCCGAAGGCCTCGACCACCCGCCCTATCCCGGCGAGCTCGGCAAGAAGCTCTGGGAAAGCGTCTCCAAGGAGGCGTGGAAGGCGTGGCTCGAGCACCAGAAGATGCTGGTGAACGAGAACCGCCTCAATCTCGCGGATCCTCGCGCGCGCAAGTACCTCGAGGAGCAGATGAGGAAGCACTTCTTCGGCGAGGGCGCCGACCAGGCCACGGGGTACGTGCCGAAGTCCTGAGGCGCTACTTCGGGCGGTCCATCCTCTTCACGCCCGCATCCGTCCCCAGCAGCAGCACGTCGGCCGGGCGCCGGGCGAAGAGCCCGTTGCAGACGACGCCGGCGACCTGGTCGAGCTCGGCCTCGAGCTCCATGGGCTTCATGATCGTGAGCCCGCGCACGTCGAGGATGAGGTTGCCGTTGTCGGTGGTCACGCCGGCGCGCAGCTGCGGCATGCCGCCCGTGAGCTTCACGAGGGTGCGCCCCACGTAGCTCCTCGCCATCGGGATCACTTCCACCGGCAGCGGGAACTTGCCCAGCACGGGCACGAGCTTGCTCGCATCCGCGATGCAGACGAACTTGCGGCTCGCGGCCGCCACGATCTTCTCGCGCGTGAGCGCGCCGCCCCCGCCCTTGATCATCGCGAGGTGCTCCGTGACCTCGTCGGCGCCGTCCACGTAGACGTCGCAGCCGTCCACGTCGTTCAGCTCCGCCACCGGGATGTGCAGCTCGCGCAGGCGTTTCGCGCTCGCTTCCGAGCTCGACACCGTGTTCCTGATGCGGCCCTTGATGGAGGCGAGCGCGTCGATGAAGAAGTTCACGGTGGATCCCGTGCCCACGCCCACCACCATGTCGTCCTCGACGAACTTCAGCGCGGCTTCGGCGGCGGCTTTCTTCTGGGCGTTGGCGTCCATGGGTCGCAGCTTACAATAGACGTCCGATGAAGAACGACAATTACCTCGAGCGCATCCTCACCGCGAAGGTCTACGACGTCGCGGTGGAGAGCCCGCTCGAGCCGGCCGCCGCCATCTCGCGGCGCACCGGCAACCACGTGCTGCTGAAGCGCGAGGACAAGCAGCCGGTGTTCTCCTTCAAGCTGCGCGGGGCGTACAACAAGATGGCGCACCTGGCGCCCGCGAAGCTCGCGCGCGGCGTGATCTGCGCGAGCGCCGGCAACCACGCGCAGGGCGTGGCCCTCGCGGCGCAGCGCCTGGGCGTCGAGGCCACGGTCGTGATGCCCGTCACCACGCCGCGCATCAAGGTGACGGCGGTCTCGTCGCGCGGCGCCAGGGTGGAGCTCGTCGGCGACAGCTACCACGAGGCCTACATCCATGCCCGCGCGCTCGAGAAGAAGCGCCGAGCCACCTTCGTGCACCCGTACGACGATCCGCTCGTCATCGCGGGGCAGGGCACCATCGGCCTGGAGATCCTGCGCCAGCACGCGCACCCGATCGACGCGATCTTCGTGCCCATCGGCGGAGGCGGCCTCATCGGCGGGATCGCGGCTTACGTGAAGCGCGTCGCTCCGGCCACGCGCGTGATCGGCGTGCAGCCGGTGGATTCCAGCGCGATGTTCCAGTCGATCAAGGCGGGCAGGCGCGTGACGCTCCCCCACGTGAACCTCTTCGCCGACGGCGTGGCGGTGCGGCAGGTGGGCAACGAGACCCTGCGGCTTGCGCGCCGTTACGTGGACGAGATCGTGCTGGTGGACACCGACGAGATCTGCGCGGCGATCAAGGACATCTTCGAGGACACGCGCACCGTGCTCGAGCCCGCGGGGGCCCTCGCGCTCGCGGGGCTCAAGCGCGCGGTGGCGCGGCGCGGCTGGAAGGGGCGCACGCTGGTGGCGATCGCCTCGGGCGCCAACATGAACTTCGACCGCCTGCGCTTCGTGGCCGAGCGCGCCGAGCTGGGCGAGCACCGCGAGGCCGTCCTGGCGGTCACGATTCCGGAGCGCCCGGGCAGCTACCGGGAGCTGTGCGCGCTGCTCGGCAAGCGCAGCGTCACCGAATTCAACTACCGCTACGCGCCGGGCCGCGAGGCGGCGATCTTCCTCGGCGTCTCGGTCGCGAGCCGCGAGGAGACGCACCGCCTGCTCGCCACGCTGCACAAGCATGGCATTCCGGCCTCCGACCTCTCCGACAACGAGATGGCGAAGCTGCATGGCCGCCACCTGGTCGGCGGCCGCGTCGACCTGGAGATGCCCGAGATGCTCTACCGCTTCGAGTTCCCCGAGCGGCCGGGCGCGCTCATGAACTTCCTCGACCGCATGGGCGCGGGCTGGAACATCACGCTCTTCCACTATCGCAACCAGGGCGCCGACGTGGGCCGCGTGCTGGTGGGCATGCAGGTTCCGCCGAAGGACCGCGCGGGGTTCCGGCGCTTCCTCGCCGAGCTGGGCTACGACTACACCGACGAGTCGCGCAATCCCGCCTACCGCTTCTTCCTGCAGTGAAGATCGGCCCGCAGTAGCGCTACTTCTTCGCGGCTGCGGGCACAGGCGCCGGGGCCGCCGGAGCGGGCGGTGGCGCAGCGTCGGCGTTATACGTGTCGCGCACGTAGAGCCACTTGCCGCCCTTCTTCATGGATACCGACAGGTACTTGCCGGTCTCCAGCACCTTGCCCGCCTTGTCCTTCACGGCGTAGCTGCCCGACTGCCAGCCCATGTCGCCGGATACGCCGCCCGCGGGCTTGGCGCCCAGGCTGAAGGACACCCCGGCCTTCGCGGCCTCCGCCATTTCCTTGCCGAGGAAGTCCTTGATCGCCGCGCGGCCGTTCATCGCCGGCGCGTTGGGCGGAAGAAGCACGCCTTTTTCGTCATAGAGGTCGGCCGCGGCCTGCGCGTTGCCCGAGTTGAATGCCTTGACCCAGGCCTGGTCGGCCGCTTCCAGCGCGGCGACATCCTTCGCCGTGTCGGCGGCGGCGGCATTGCCGAAGGCGAAGAACGCCGCGGCGGCGAGGCACTTGGCTGCATCCCTGAGCGTGATCACTGTTGTTCTCCTTGTTGGCAGGCGCTCCCCGGCGCCGGTGCCCGCGCATGGTAGCGGAAAGGAAAATGGCCCGCCGGGAAGGGCGGGCCAAGTGTTGTCCTGGTGCCGGAGAGAGGAGTCGAACCCCCGACCTTCGCATTACGAATGCGCTGCTCTACCGACTGAGCTACTCCGGCAATTTTCCCGAGGCTGCCTCGCGAAAATAGCCTTCCATTATAGCGAAACCGGCCCCGAAACGCCCCTTTTTCCCCGTTCCCGGCCCATTTCCGGGGCCCCGGGGGGGCCTTCCCGGCGGGGGGTGAAAAACCGCACACTGGCGCCGCTTATCGGTCTTGGGAGGCCACTCGGCGGGCCAATTCGGGGTCCGGCGGCCCCCTCCTTATTATTCGGGAAACCCAGCGGAGGCTATTGCATGGACATGGTCAAACAACGCGGCTTCACCCTGATCGAGATCATGATCACGATCGCGATCATCGCGATCCTGTCGGCGATCGCGGTGCCCCAGTACCAGGACTACGTGACCCGAGGCGAGCTGCCCGAGGCGCAGGCGGGCCTCGCGGCCTACCGGGTGGCCATGGAGCAGTACTACCAGGACAACCGCAACTACGGCCCCGGCGCGTGCGGCGCCCCGGCGCCGGCCTACAAGTACTTCACGCACACCTGCGTGCTCACCAACGGCAACCAGGGCTTCACCGCCACTGCCACGGGCTCGAGCGGCAAGGTGACCGGCCCGCCGCCCTTCGCCTTCACGATCAACGAGCAGAACGCGCGAGTGACCACCAGCGCGCCGGCCAACTGGGCGCCGTCGCTGCCGTATCCCTGCTACATCACGCGCAAGGGGAATTGCTAGCCATGAAGCGCGCCCAGCGAGGCTTCTCGGTCATCGAGGTGATGGTTGTGGTCGCCCTCATCGGGTTGCTGCTCTCGATCGGCGTGCCGAGCTTCTTCACGTGGACGCAGAACCTGCAGATCCGCACCGGCGCGGAAGCGCTCCTCGCCGGGTACAACATCGCGAAGAACGAGGCGATCCGCCGCAACGTGAACGTCGAGATGACCATCAGCAACAACACGGGCTGGGACGTGCACCTCGCGAGCGATCCGGCCACGTCCCTGCAGAGCCGCGACCCGAACGAGGGCTCGGTCAACGTCACCTCGACCATCACGCCCGACGGCGCGGCGACGGTGACGTTCAACGGGATGGGGCGCATCACGCCCAACTCGGACGGCAGCGACACCGTGACGCAGGTCGACCTCGACAACCAGCAGATCAGCAACGCGTCCGACCGCAAGAAGCTGCGCGTGACGATCGCCACCGGCGGCGCCATTCGCCTGTGCGATCCGTCCGTCGCGTCAACCGACAACAGGGCCTGCAAATGAGACCGATCCCCAAGCGCGCGCCGGCGCGCCAATCCCGGCGGTCGCAGGGCGGCGTGATGCTGATCGAGGCGCTCGTCGGCCTGCTCATCTTCTCGCTCGGCGTGCTCGCCCTGGTCGCCATGCAGTCGGTGGCCATCAGCAACGTCTCCAACGCCAAGTACCGCATCGAAGCGGCCTGGTACGCCGAGGAGATCATGAACTACATATGGCTCGATCCCGTGGGGGCCGACCTCAAGTACGCCTACCCCGGCGGCAACTCCACGTACCTGCAGGGCTGGGTGCAGCGCGTGCAGGGCCTCGGCGCCTCCGGTTCCCCGGGCCTGCCGAACTCGGTCACGTATCCCCCCACCATCACCGTCGTGAAGAGCGCCATCGGCGTCGCGCCGCAGCCCATCCAGACCACCTACACGATTACGGTGACCATGCGCTGGAAGGCGCCCAACGCGCTCACGCCCAGCAACCACGTGGCGCAGACCATCGTCAACGTGAACCAATGAGAGTCGCGAGGAATCCCGTGATGAACCTCCGCAAACGCGTCCGCGAGGCCGGCTTCACCCTCGTCGAGATGATGGTCGGCGTGCTGATCGGCATGATCGCGATCGTCGTGATGTTCCAGGTCTTCGCCATCTCCGAAGGCCAGAAGCGCACCACGGCCGGCGCGAGCGATGCGCAGCAGGAAGGCGCCTCGTCGTCGTACCTCATCGAGCGCGACGGGCGCATGGCCGGCTACGGCATGAACTACTTCCCGCTCTACGGCTGCAACGTCTGGGGCTACTGGAACCCTTCCGGCAAGGCCTTCAACTTCACGCTGGCGCCGGCCATCATCACCAAGGGCGCCGCCACCGTTCCCGACAAGCTGGTCTTCGCGTACGCGGGAACCGACACGGTCTCCCTGCCGGCGTCCCTGGTGCAGCCGACCGGCAGCACCCCGGGCTACTTCGACATCGGCGTCTCGACGGGCCAGTTCCTGCTGGGCGACCTGGTGGTGTTCGGGGAGGTTCCCGCGGCGCTGCCGCTGAAGGATTGCTCGCTGTTCCAGGCCACCAGCTACGTGGCGGGCGACTCGAGCCGGATCCGCGTCGACAGCGCCTTCTACGTCGACGACGCCGGCGCCACGCGCTCGGCGCAATACACGCCCCCCACGGCGAGCACGACGATCCAGCCCGCGCCGCACAACCAGAGCTACGCGAAATGGACGAAGGGCACCAAGACCGGGGGCCGCGTCTTCACGCTGGGCAAGTCGCCCACGGTGGTGGAGTACTCCGTGGTCAACAACCAGCTCGTCTACCGCAGCGTGCTCAATCCCGACGACCCCGGCGTCGCGATCGCCGACAACATCGTCCAGTTCAAGGCGCAATACGGCATCGCCGAGAACAACCCCGCCGCGCTGGACCAGAACGGCGTCGCCGCGCCGACCTGCCTGCTCACCACGACCACGCCTTGCCGGATCGACGCGTCGACCGCCGTCATCCAGCCGCGCATGACGCCCGCCAGCCCGCAGACCAGCTCGGCGTCGCCCTCCCAATGGGTGGACGACCTGCCCGCCGCGCCCTACGTGATGAAGCCGGACGACTGGCGCAGGATCATCGCGGTGCGCTTCGTCATCGTGGCGCGCAGCAACCAGAAGGAGCGCACCGACCCGGTCACCGGCGTGTGCACGGCCACGACGGTGATGCCGGTGTGGACGACCAACAACGGCACGACGCTCGACGTCTCCGCCGACCCCGACTGGCGCTGCTACCGCTACAAGACCTTCGAGGCGGTCGCGGCCCTGCGCAACATGATGTGGTTCCCGGATCCTTCCAGCGACACGCTGGGCTCGGGCGCCGAGAACTGATCGCAATCATGACGACATCCAGGATCAACGCCATGAATCGCTCTCATCGCAAGCAACGGGGCGTGGTGCTCCTCATCGCGCTCACCGTGCTGGTCGCCATGTCGCTCGCCGGCGTGGCGCTCATGCGCTCGGTGGACAACACCGTGGTGATCGCGGGCAACGTCTCCTTCAAGCAGGCCTCGCTCATGGTGGCCGAGCGCGGCACCAACGACGCCTGGGTGTGGCTCAACCAGCAGGCGACCGCGGTCCCGCCCACGCTGCAGGACGACAACAACGGGGTCGGCTACTACTCCTCGCGCCCGCCCTCCGAGCCCGACTGGTTCGACGACAACACGTGGGCCTCCGCGGTCACGACCAACGGCGGCCTGCCCGACTCCACGGGCAACACGGTCCAGTACTTGATCCATCGCATGTGCCAGCAGCCCGGCCTGCAATGGAACGAAGGCAACCAGAGCTGCGTGCTCTACTTCCCGCCCGCCGACAAGCTCGACAGCGGCAGCAAGACGATCGGCACCGCGGTGTACCAGGGAACCGCGCAGCTCTACTACCGCGTGACCTCGCGCGTCCTCGGGCCGCGCAACAACGTCACCATCACCCAGACCAGCATCGTCCAGTGACGCATGAACGACGGACGGAACCGAACCAGGGAGCTTTTCAGATGAACCTGCCCCGCATCCACAAACTGCTCGCCGCCGCGTTCGCTTCGGCCGCGATGTTCGCCGCCGGCCCTGCCGCCGCGCAGCTCGCCGACATCGCCGACGTGCCGCTCGCGCAATCGCCGTCGACTTCGGTGCTGCCCAACCTCATGTACGTGCTGGACGACTCCGGGTCCATGGCATGGAACTGGATGCCCGACCAGATCTTCCGCACGAGCGCGAGCGTCACCTACTACCACTGCCGGCGTTGCCAGACGAACACGATCAAGGTCTCCTCGACCAACACCAGCACGGGGACGATCACGTTCAACAGCACGCCCAACCCCTCCCTGGGCGCGCGCCAGCAGCTCTTCATCAATTCCATCAGCGGCTCGCCCTCGTCGACGCCGGCGCCGCTCGCCCTCAACACCCCGTACTGGCTGAGGTCGCCCTCGGGCTCCACCACCAAGCTGGAGGACGAGGCCGGCAACCAGATCAGCCTGACCACAGCCGGCCAGGGCACGGTGAACGTCTCCATCTGCTCGTACTCGGGCGGCGGCGATGCCTCGAGCACGCCGAACAACGGGTTCCCGTGCGGCAACGACACCAACGGCGGCGCGAACTCGCTGCCCGATACCTCGACGATCCCGCTCTTCGGCGACCCGCCGTACTACGCTCACGACTTCAACAAGATCTGGTACAACCCGGACATCACGTACAGCCCCGCGGTGGACTACCAGGGCAACAGCCTCGGCAACTCCAGCCCGACCGCGGCGAAGAACGACTTCTACACCGACCCGACGACGGTCAACCTGGCGAACGCGTTCCAGGAGCTGATCTACTGCACCACGGCGAGCCCGACCTCCACGCAGCTCACCGACACCACGGTCTGCCGCTATAACGGCAAGCACAACACGGGCTCCTTCGTGAGCGGCGCGGCGCCCGCCTGGTTCCTGTACAACAACTTCACCGTCAACAACGGCGACAAGATGAACATGGGGTTGCCCTACGGCGCGTTCGCCAACCGCGTCGTGGCAAACAACTCGCCGGCGATCTACTACGAGATCCAGCCGCAGGAATTCTGCAGCGACGTGAACCTCACCACCTGCGTGCTCGCCACCGGCGCCGGCACCGCGCCCGATTCGGTGAACACCATCGCCGCGCCGGTCCGCTGGTGCAAGACCCTGGCCGACACGGCCCTCAAGACGGCCGTGACGGGCACCACCGGCAGCCCCGCCACGGCGCGCTGCCGCAAGAAGTTCGACAAGACGAACTATCCGTACCCGCGCTTCGGGCGCTTCATCCGCCACGACGTGGTCTCGACCACGGCGTCGTACCCGAAGTCGGCGACCTCCACGCGCAGCGACTGCGCGAGCCCCACCTTCTGCACGTACGCGGAGGAGATCCAGAACTACGCCAACTGGTACTCGTACTACCGGTTCCGCCTCTCGCTCATGAAGACGGCGACGGGCAAGGCGTTCCTGTCCATCGACGACCGCTTCCGCGTGGGCTTCATCACGATCAACCCGAACAGCCCGGTGACCGCCAGCAAGTTCGTCGCGGCATCGACGTTCAACAGCGCCCAGCGCAACTCCTTCTATAGCACCCTGTATTCCCAGTCCACCAACGGCGGCACGCCGCTGCGCGAGGCGCTCTCGCGCGTGGGGCGCTACTACGGCGGGCTGAACACCGGCATCAACTCCGGCATGACGCCGGACCCGATGCAGTACTCCTGCCAGACCAACTACGCGCTGCTCACGACCGACGGCTACTGGAACGGCAACGCCGGCCAGAACCTCTCGGGCAGCTCGATCGGCAACCAGGACAATTCCAACACCGGCTACTCGAAGCGCTCGGACGGCGCCTACGACGGCAACCTCTCGGGAGCCAGCGACACGCTCGCCGACACGGCGCTCTACTACTACAAGACCGACCTTCGCACGAGCGGCACGCTCGCGCCCAACAACGTGCCGACCAACAACAAGGACACCAACAACACGCAGCACATGGTGACCTTCACGCTCGGCCTGGGCCTCGAAGGGTTCATGGACTACATCCCGGACTACGAGACCTCGGCCACCGGCGACTTCGCGAAGATCAAGTCGGGCACGACGGGCTGCTCGTGGACGACCGGCACCTGCGACTGGCCGGTGCCCACGCAGAACGAGCCCAGCACGCTGGACGACCTCTGGCACGCCGCCGTGAACGGCCGCGGCAACTACTTCAGCGCAAGCGACCCGAACTCGCTCGCCCTGGGCCTGCAAAGCGCGCTCGCGAAGCTCAAGGTGGCGACGGCGGCGGCGTCGGCCTCGGCCACGTCGAGCCCGAACATCACGCAGACCGACAACTTCATCTTCAGCTCCACGTTCCGCACGGGGATGTGGGACGGCGAGATCATCGCCCAGCGCATCGACGTGAACACGGGCCTCGTGCTTCCGGCGATCGTCTGGTCGGCACAGGCGCAGCTGGACACGATGACGAGCGGCGGGGCGGACTCGCGCGTGATCTTCACGATCGACGAGTCGGGCGGCGGCCGCAAGAAGCCGTTCCAGTTCGGCATGCTCAAGTCGAGCCCCGTGGGCCTGATCGCCGCGGAGCAGCCCTACTTCGCCAACCAGTGCGGCGTCCTCGCGCAGTGCTCGCTGCTCACCACCACGCAGAAGGCGGTCGCCAACAGCGGCGACAACCTGGTGAACTGGCTGCGCGGGCAGCGGCAATACGAGTCGTTCAATTCGTCGATCGGCGAGTCCATCGCGCCGTTCCGCACCCGCGAGCACGTGCTGGGCGACCCGATCAACGCCACGCCCGACTACGTGGCGAACCCGACGTTCCGCTTCTCCGACGCGGTGCTGCCGACCTACGACACGTTCCAGGCGGCGCAGGCCTCGCGCACGCCGGTGCTCTACATCGCCTCCAACGAGGGCATGCTGCACGCCTTCGACGGCAACACCGGCATCGAGAAGTGGGCGTACGTGCCCCGCATCACCATGCCGATGATGCCGAAGATCGCCAACGCGAACTGGAGCGCCACCCACAAGTACTCGGTGGACGGCTCGCCGCAAGCGATGGACGCGTACTTCGGGGGCAACTGGCACACCGTGCTGGTGGCGGGCCTCAACGGCGGCGGCCGCGGGTACTACGCCCTCGACGTCACCGACCCCAACAACCCGTCGGTGCTGTGGGAGGCGTGCGCGGATCCGACGCTCTGCCAGGTCAGCGATTCCGACATCGGCTACACGTTCGGCTACCCGGTCGTCTCCAAGCGCGCCTACGACGGCCGCTGGGTGGTGTTCGCGACCTCGGGCATCAACAACGTCTCGCCGGGCACGGGCGTGGGCTACCTCTTCACGTTCGACCTCGCCACGGGCACGATCCTGTCGAAGGTTTCGACCGCGTTCGGCTCGACCACGGCGCCCTCGGGCCTGAACCGCATCGCCGGTTACGCGGACGACTTCACGCTGGATGCCACGGCGCTCTTCCTCTACGGCGGCGACCTGTGGGGCAACGTGTGGCGCTTCGACACGTCCACGGCCAACCCGACGGTGTTCAAGCTCGCGCAGCTGAAGGACGGCTCCGGCAAGCCCCAGTCGATCACCGCGCGCCCCGAGCTCGCCAACATCAGCGGCTTCAGGGTCGTGTACGTGGGCACCGGCCGCTACATGGGCGAGGACGACCTGCAGGACCCGGCCACGCTCACGCCGGCGCAGCCCTTCGCCTACCAGCAGTCGATCTACGGCATCAAGGACCGCAACGTCACGTACGCGAACTTCCGCACGGGCTCCGTGGTGGTCAACACCCTCATCGACCAGGGCACCACGCGCACGACGTCCAACAACCCGGTGAACTGGACCACGCAGGATGGCTGGTACCTGGACTTCAACCCGGGCGGCACGTCGCCGGGCGAACGCGTGAACCTCGACCCGCAGCTGGTCCAGGGCACGCTCGCCGTGGTGACCAACGTGCCGAACAACACCGCCTGCACGATCGGCGGCGACAGCTGGGTGTACTTCTTCGACTACAAGAACGGCACGTTCGTGTCGTCCGCGACGGCCTCTGTCGCGGGCACCAAGTTCACCGGCGAGATCACGGTGGGCTTCGTGGTCGTGCGGCTGCCCAGCGGCGTGTTCAAGGGCATCTCGACGGGCGCGTCGGGCAACAAGACGACGGTGGCCGTGCCGGTGCCCAGCGGCACCCTGCCGTCGCGCCGCGTCGGCTGGCGCGAGATCTTCTCGCGGTGAGCGGGGCGATGCGCGCGATCCTCGCGGGACTCCTGTTGGCCGGGTTGGCGGCGCAGCCGCCGGCCCTGGCCCAGGGGCAGGGCGGCCAGCAGGCGCAGAAGCGGGTCACGTACTACGAGGCGTTCAAGCGGCAGCGGCTGTTGAGCTGCATGAAGGACGAGGTCGTCTGGCAGGCCTACTGCGTGAAGAAGTGCATGCAGGACTTCCGCATGGACCTCACCAACACGCCGCCGCTTTGCATCGCGACCAAGGCGGACGCCAAGTTCGACCCGCCCAAGCCGGGCTACACGACGCCCGACAAGGCGCCGGGGCGCATCGACTTCGGGAAGACGGGCGCCTAGCGTCCTTCAGTCGCCGCGCGCGATGGAGCGCGGCAGCGGGAAGGTGACCGCCTCCTCGATGCCGTCGAGCTCGCGCACGCGCTGCGCGCCGAGGGCCTGCAGCCGCAGGATCACCTCGTGCACCAGGACCTCCGGCGCGGAAGCGCCCGCGGTGACCCCGATGGTGTGCTTGCCCTCGATCCACTCCGGAAGGATCTCCTCGGCCTTGTCCACCAGGTAGGCGTCGCGGCCCAGGTTGCGCGCGACCTCGCGCAGCCGGTTCGAGTTGGAGCTGTTGGGCGAGCCCACCACGATCACCACGTCGCATTTGGGCGCCATGAACTTCACGGCGTCCTGGCGGTTCTGGGTGGCGTAGCAGATGTCGTCCTTCTTCGGGCCCGCGATGCCGGGGAAGCGCACGCGCAGCGCCGCCACCACGCGCGCGGCGTCGTCGATGGAGAGCGTGGTCTGCGTCACGTAGGCGAGGCGATCGGGATCGCGCACGCGCAGGTTGGCCACGTCCTCCTCGTCCTCCACCAGGTACATGCCGCTTTCGGACTGGCCCATGGTGCCCTCGGCCTCCGGATGCCCGGCGTGCCCGATCATCACCACCTCGCGGCCCTGCTCGCGCATCTTCGCCACTTCGACGTGCACCTTGGTCACCAGGGGGCAGGTGGCGTCGAAGACCTTGAGGCCGCGCGCCTCGGCCTCGCGGCGCACGTCGATCGCCACGCCATGGGCCGAGAAGATCACCGTGGAGCCCTCGGGCACCTCGGCCAGCTCCTCGACGAATACCGCGCCCTTGGCGCGCAGGTCCTCCACCACGAACTTGTTGTGGACGATCTCGTGGCGCACGTAGATCGGGGCGCCGTGCAGCTGGAGCGCGCGCTCGACGATCGCGATGGCGCGGTCGACGCCCGCGCAGAAGCCGCGCGGCTTGGCGAGCAGGATCTCGATGGTCTCGGGGCCGCCTTGCGCGCTCGTCACGATTTCTCCTTGGCGCCGGCGGCCAGCGCGCCCGCGCGGGGCTTGAGCCCGTCCCACACGAGCATGGCCACGCCGACGGTGATGCCCGAATCCGCCACGTTGAAGGCGGGCCAGTAGTACCCGGCCGCGTGCAGCTGGACGAAGTCCACCACGTGGCCCAGCGTGAGGCGGTCGAAGAGGTTGCCGAGCGCGCCGCCGAGCACCAGCGCGAGGGCGGCGGACACCCAGCGCCCCGGCCGGCGCGCAAGCATCACGACGATGCCCGCCGAGATCACGACGGTGGCCGCGGTGAAGAACCAGCGCTGCCAGCCGCCCGCGCCGGCGAGGAAGCTGAACGCGGCCCCCGTGTTGTGCGCGAGGACCAGGTTGAAGAACGGCGTGACCTCGAGCGAATCGCCCGGCTGGAACACGCGGCTCACCCACGCCTTGGTGGCGAGGTCGGCCGCGAAGACGCCCGCGCTCAGCGCGAGCCAGCGCGCCCAGCGAAAGCCCGCCTCACGCATGGCGGCGCACCTCGCCCGGGCCCTCGAGGTTGGACACGCAGCGCCCGCAGAGGGTGGGATGTGCCGCGGCCGATCCCACGTCGTCACGCCAGTGCCAGCAGCGCTCGCACTTGGTGTGGGCACTCGGGGCGACGGACACCGAGAGCGAATCCCCGGTGCCCTCGCGCAGCACGGCGCTCGACGTGATGAACACGTACTTGAGGTCGTCTCCGAGCGAACGCAGGAGCGCGGCATCGGCGCGGCCCACCTCGAGCGCCACGTTGGCCTGCAGGGACGAGCCGATGCCTCCGGCGGCGCGAACCTCCTCGAGGCGGCGCAACACCTCGGCGCGAATCTCGCGAATGCGCTTCCATCGCGCGACGAGCCCGGCCTCGTCTTCCTGGGCCGGCAGCACGTCCTTCCACGTGTGGAAGAACACGCTGTCGGGCGGGGCGCCCTCGGGCGCGGGATTGAGGACGGCCCACGCCTCCTCGGTCGTGAACGAAAGGATCGGCGCCATGAGCCGGAGCAGGATCTGCGTTGCATGGTGCAGCGCGCTCTGCGCCGAGCGGCGCGCGTGCGACGAGCGGCCCGTCGTGTACAGCCGGTCCTTCAGGATGTCGAGCCAGAAGCCGCCCAGGTCCTCGGAGCAGAACGTCTGGAGGCGCTGCGCCACGAGGTGGAACTCGAACTTCGCGTAGTCGGCGATGCACGACTGCGCCATCTCGCGGGTCATGGCGAGCGCGTAGCGGTCGATCTCGACCCATTGCTCCACCGGCAGGAGGTCCTTCGCGGGATCGAAGTCGGCGGTGTTGGCGAGCAGGAAGCGCAGCGTGTTGCGGATGCGCCGGTAGCTCTCCACGACGCGCTTCAAGATCTCCTCCGAGAGCGCGAGCTCGCCCGAGTAGTCGGTCGAGGCCACCCACAGGCGGATGATCTCCGCGCCCAGCGTATCGGAAACCTTCTGCGGGGCGAGCACGTTGCCCAGCGACTTCGACATCTTGCGTCCGTGCTGGTCCACCGTGAAGCCGTGCGTGAGGAGCGCGTCGTAGGGAGCGCGCCCCTCCATCGCGCAGGCCGTGAGCAGGCTCGACTGGAACCAGCCGCGGTGCTGGTCGGAGCCCTCGAGGTAGATGTTGGCGGGCCACTTCTGGCCGGCGAGCTTGCGCAGCACCGTGAAGTGCGTGGTGCCGGAGTCGAACCACACGTCCACCGTGTCGGTGATCTTGCGGTAGCGCTGCGGATCCACGCCGAAATCCTCGCAGCTCGCGGCGAACCACGCCTCGATGCCGCCCTGCTCGACCTTCTTCGCGGCCTGCTCGAGGAGCGCTTCGGTGTCCGGGTGCAGCTCGTCGGTCTGGCGGTCGAGGAAGAAGGGCAGCGGCGTGCCCCAGTAGCGCTGGCGCGAGAGCGTCCAGTCGGGGCGGTTCTGGATCATCGCCGCGAGCCGCGCGCGCCCCCACTCGGGGTAGAAGCGCGTGTTGTTGATCGCGTGCATCGCGATCTCGCGCAGCGTGCGCCCCTCGGCGCCGGGCCGCGGCGTCTTCGTGACGCGGTCCATGCCGATGAACCACTGCGTGGTGGCGCGGAAGATGATCGGCGTCTTGTGGCGCCAGCAATGCGGGTAGCTGTGGCGGAACGGCTCGCTGTGCAGGAGCGCGCCGGCCTCCCCGAGCCTGGCGAGGATCGGCTTTTCCGCCTCGCGCACGCCCATCCCCGCGAAGAGCGGCACCGTGGGCTTGAAGCGGCCCTGGTCGTCCACGGGCTGGTCGAGCGGCAGCTTGTACTTCACGCCGATCTCGAAATCCTCGACGCCGTGCGCGGGTGCCGTGTGCACGAGGCCCGTGCCGGATTCGGTCGTCACGTGCTCGGCGAGCACCGTGGGCACGTCGCGATCGTTGAAGGGATGCCGGAAGCGCAAGCCCTCGAGCGCCACGCCCGTGGCGCGGCCCAGCACCGGCCCCGCAGCGAGGCCGTAGCGCTTCAAGGCCGCCTCGCGAAGCGGTGCGGCGAGTATCAACGCGCCGCGATCGGTGTCCACGAGCTCGTATTCGACGTCGGCGTGCACGGCGATCGCCTGGTTGCCCGGAAGCGTCCATGGCGTCGTCGTCCAGATCACCGCCGCAACGCGGGCGGGGACGCGGCCCGCGCCGAAGGCGTGCGCGACCGCCGCCGGATCGGCCGCCGCGAAGGCCACGTCGATCGCCGGGGAAGTCTTGTCCTCGTACTCGACCTCGGCCTCCGCGAGCGCGGAGCCGCAATCGATGCACCAGTTCACCGGCTTCAACCCCCGGTAGAGCAGGCCGGTCCCGAGGATCGCGCCGATGGCGCGGATCTCCGCCGCCTCCGTCTCGAAATCCATCGTGCGGTACGGGTGGTTCCAGTCGCCCAGCACGCCCAGGCGCTGGAAGTCGGCCTTCTGCCGCTCGATCTGCTCGGTGGCATAGGCGCGGCACAGCTGGCGCGCCTTGTTGGGCTCCAGGTTGCGGCCGTACTTCTTCTCGATCTGGTGCTCGATCGGCAGGCCGTGGCAATCCCAGCCGGGCGTGTAGGGCGCGTCGAAGCCGGCGACCGTCTTCGACTTCACCACCATGTCCTTGAGGATCTTGTTGAGCGCGTGCCCCATGTGGAGGTCGCCGTTGGCGTAGGGCGGGCCGTCGTGCAGGACGTACTTGGTGCGGCCGCGGCAATGCTCGCGGATGCGCTCGTAGAGCTTGGTCTCCTGCCAGGCGCGGATCCAGCCGGGCTCGCGCTTCGCGAGGTCCCCGCGCATCGGAAACGGCGTCTCGGGCAGGTTGAGCGTGCCCTTGTAGTCGATCTTCTTGTCGTCCGGCATCAGGCCCTCGTGGCGCGGAAGTGCGCGCGCGCGGCCTCGCAGTCGCGCGCGATCTGTTCGGAAAGCGCTTCGAGCGAAGCGAAATCCGCTTCGTCGCGCAGCTTCTTCACGAACTCGAGGGTGAGGCGACGGCCGTACAGGTCGCCGCTGAAATCGAAGAGGAACGCTTCGAGAGTCGCCGGGCCGCCGCGCTGCACGGCCGGGTTGGTTCCGAGGCTCGCCACTCCCTCGAGTCCGCGAGTTGCCGCTCCGAAACATTTTACCGCAAAGATCCCGGCGAGCGCGGGCTTTCCGCGGGCGAGGCGCACGTTGGCGGTGGGGAACCCCAGGGCGCGCCCGCGCTTCGCGCCGTGCAGCACGCGCCCGCAAATCGCGTAAGGCCGGCCGAGCAGGTGGGCGGCGCGCTCGAGGTCGGCGTTCGCGAGCGCCTCGCGCACGGCGGTGCTGGAGACGCGCTCGCCGTCCACCGTGACCGCCGGCATCACTTCCACCTCGAATCCCAGCGCCCGGCCCGATTCGACGAGGCTCGCCACGTCGCCCAGGCGCCGCGCGCCGTAGCGGAAATCCGACCCCACCATGACCCAGCGCGCGCGGTGCTGGTCGCGCAGGCGGCGCGCGAATTCGGCGGGCGTGAGCGACGCGAAGCGCGCATCGAAGCGCTCGACGATCGCCGTGTCGAGCCCGCAGGCGGCGATGGCGGCGACCTTCTCCGTGAGGCTCGCGAGGCGCGGCGGCGCCTGGGCGGGCGCGAAGTGCTCGCGCGGCAGCGGCTCGAAGGTGAGGGCGCCCGCCGCGAGCCCGCGTTCGCCGGCCGCCTCGCGCACGCGGGTGAACATCGCGCGATGGCCCAGGTGCACGCCGTCGAAGCTTCCGAGGGCGAGCGCGGTGTCGCGGTCGGGGTGGGCGCGCCTCAGGATCTTCACGGCGTCCTCACTCGTGGCGCGAGAAGTCCGCGAGCCGCAGGCCCATCAGGGCGAGCGAGCCGAAATAGGCGAGCGTCCCCGCGGCGATCACCAGCGCGAGCTTGCCTGCGCGCGCGGCAGCGGCGATCTCGAACCACGAGGACTCGCTGCCCATGGAATACCAGAGCGCGCCGCCCATCAGGTAGAGCGCGATGCCGACCTTCAGGAGGAACGCGTCCCAGCCCGGCTCCGCCACGTAGGCGCGCGCGCGCCGCATGAGCCACCAGAGCCAGCCCGCGTTGAAGCAGGCCCCCGCGGAGATCGCGAGCGCGAGTCCCGCGTGGCCGAGGAACGGGACGAAGGCCGCGTTCAGCAGCTGCGTGACCACCAGCGTGGCCACCGCGACCTTCACGGGCGTGCGGATGTTCTGCTTCGCGTAGAAGCCGGGGGCGAGGATCTTCACGAGGATGATGCCCGGCAGGCCGGCCGCGTAGGCCACCAGGGCGCTGCGGGTCATGATCACGTCGTGGCGCAGGAACTCGCCGTGCCAGAAGAGCGTGGCGATGATCGGCACGGCGAGCATCGCGAGCCCCACCGCCGCGGGCAGCGCGAGGAGCAGCGTGATGCGCAGGCCCCAGTCGAGCAGGCGCGAGTAGGCCCGCGCGTCGTCGGCGGCGTGGTGCCGCACGAGCGCGGGCAGGATCACGGTGCCCAGCGCGACGCCCAGCATCGCCGAGGGAAACTCCATGAGCCGGTCGGCGAAGTAGAGCCAGGACACCGCGCCGTCGCCCAGCTGCGAGGCGATCTGCGTGTTGATGAGAAGGCTGATCTGCGCGACCGAGACGCCGAGCGCGGCCGGCGCCATGAGGCGCAGGATCCGCCGCACGCCCTCGTCATGGGGGTCCCAGCGAGGCACGGGCCACATCCCGACGCGCCTCAGGAACGGCAGCTGGAAGGCGAGCTGCGCCACGCCGCCCGCGAACACCGCCCACGCAAGGGCGATCACCGGCTGCTCGAGCCGCGGCGCGAGCCAGAGCGCGCACGCGATGAAGGCGAGGTTGAGCAGCACCGGCGTGAACGCCGGCGCCTTGAACGAGCCGTACGTGTTGAGGATGCCGGAGCAGAAGGACACCAGCGACACGAACAGGATGTACGGGAAGCAGATGCGCAGCATCGCCACCGTGAGGTCGAACTTGGCCGCGTCCTTCGCAAAGCCCGAGGCGCTCAGCCACACCACGGCGGGCGCGGCCAGCACGCCGATCAACGTCGCGATGAACAACACGAACGCGAGCACCGCGAGGACCTTGCCCGCCAGCTCGCGCGTGGCCACGTCGCCGCGCCGCGTGCGGTACTCGCCCAGCACCGGCACGAAGGCCTGCGAGAACGCGCCCTCGGCGAACAGGCGCCGCAACAGGTTGGGGATGCGGAAGGCGACCACGAAGGCGTCCATCGCGAAACCCGCGCCGAAGAGGATCGCGATCAGCGTGTCGCGGATGAAGCCGGTGATGCGCGAGGCGAGCGTCATGCCGCTCACCGACGCGGCCGCCCTGAGGAGATTCATGGAAGCGCCGGCGCGCCTCGCGCGGCGCAGCCTAGGGCTTTGTTTTGTATGGACAAGTGGTGTATCATATCAGGCTTCGTTTCGACATCCCCGGGCACAAGGAATATGGCTAATACCAAGCAGTCCGCCAAGCGCGCCAAGACGTCCCTCAAGCAGCGCGCGGCCAATGTGGGCCTGCGCACGGAGCTGCGCACGGCCATCAAGAAAGTGCAGAAAGCCATTGCCACGGGCGATGCCGCCGCTGCGCGCGCCACGCTGCAGTCCCAGCAGTCGGTCATCGATTCGATAGCCGACAAGCGCATCATCCACAAGAACAAGGCGGCCCGTCACAAGAGCCGGCTCGCCGCGCAGGTGAAGGCGCTCTCGGGCGCCCGCACCTAGAAGCAGTTCGACCCGGCCGGCGGCGGCCCCCTGGCCGCCGTTGTCGTTTTGGGGGCCGCGATCTTTCGCATGGGAGGCCGCACATGAGTGCCACGCACCTGATGCAAACATACTCCCCGCTGCCCGTGGCGTTCGCCCGCGGCGAGGGATGCTGGCTCTGGGACACCGAGGGCCGCAAATACCTGGACGGCCTCGCCGGCATCGCCGTGAACGGCCTGGGCCACAACCACCCCGTGCTCGTCCGCGCGCTGCGCGAGCAGGCGGGCAAGCTCATCCACGTCTCGAACCTCTTCACCGTCCCCGAGCAGGAAGCCGCCGCCGCGCGCATGTGCGCCGCGTCCGCCATGGAGAACGCCTTCTTCGCCAACTCGGGCGCCGAGGCCAACGAGGCGGCGATCAAGCTCGCGCGCCTGCACGGCCACCAGCGCGGCGTCGAGAACCCCACCATCGTCGTGATGGAAAAGGCGTGGCACGGGCGCACGCTCGCCACGCTCTCGGCCACCGGCTCGCGCAAGGCGCAGGCGGGCTTCGAGCCGCTCATGGGCGGGTTCCTGCGCGTCCCCTACAACGACTTCGCCGCCATCGAGCGGCTGGGCGACAACGCGTCCATCGTCGCGGTGCTGCTGGAAGTGCTCCAGGGCGAAGGCGGCATCCACGTGGCCGACGCGCAGTACCTGCGCAAGGTTCGCGAGCTTTGCGACCAGCGCAAGTGGCTGCTCATGATCGACGAGGTGCAGAGCGGCACGGGCCGCACGGGCAAGTGGTTCGCGCACCAGTGGTCGGGCGTGCTGCCCGACGTGATGTCGGTGGCCAAGGGCATCGGCTCCGGCGTTCCGGTGGGCGCGTGCCTCGCGCGCGGCGAGGCGGCGAGAGTCTTCAAGCCGGGCAACCACGGCACCACGTTCGGCGGCGGCCCGCTGGTCTCGGTGGCCGTCTCCACGACCTTCGAGGTGATCGAGAAGGAAGGACTGCTCGCCAACGCCGAGAGGGCGGGCGGCATCATCCGCGCGGGCCTGGAGCGGGGCCTCGCCGGCGTGGCGGGCGTGAAGGAAGTGCGTGGCATGGGCCTCATGCTGGGCGTCGAGCTCGACCGGCCCTGCGGCGACGTGGTCAAGCGGGCGCTGGCGGCCGGCCTCGTGGTCAACGTCACCGCCGACAAGGTGATCCGCCTGCTGCCGCCCCTCGTGATGCGCGAGGAGGAAGCGCGCCAGCTCGTGGACCTCCTGGTTGCGGTGGTGAAGGCGTTCCTCGCGCAGGCGCCGGCCGCCGCGGCCGCGTGAAGCATTTCCTGCAGCTCGTCGACCTCGAGCGCGCCGAGCTCGAGCACCTGTTCGCGCGCACGAGGCTCATCAAGGAGCGCTTCAAGAACTACGTCGCCTACCAGCCGCTGGTGGACCGCATGCTCGCGATGGTGTTCGAGAAGAGCTCGACGCGCACGCGCGTGTCGTTCGAGGCGGGCATCTACCAGCTGGGCGGCTCCTCCATCGTGCTCAACATGGGCGAGACGCAGCTCGGGCGCGGCGAGCCCATCGAGGACGTGGCCCGCGTGATCTCGCGCATGGTGGACATCGTGATGATCCGCACGCACGACCACTCCAACATCGAGCGTTTCGCGGAGCACTCCCGCGTGCCGGTGATCAACGGCCTCACGGCCGACTACCACCCCTGCCAGGTGCTCGCCGACGTCTACACGTATATCGAGCACCGCGGTCCCATCGCCGGCAAGACCGTCGCGTGGGTGGGCGATGGCAACAACATGTGCAACACGTGGATCCAGGCCGCGCCGCTCTTCGGCTTCAAGCTGAACGTGTGCACGCCCGCCGCTTATGCGGTGGCGCCCTCGCGCACCGCGGGCGTGCCGGCGAAGCATCTCGAGCTCTTCAAGGGCCCGCGCGAGGCGGCGGCGGGCGCCGACCTCGTCACCACGGACGTCTGGACCAGCATGGGGTTCGAGGCCGAGGAGAAGGCGCGCCGCGAGGCGTTCCGCGGCTTCATGGTGGACGGCGCGATGATGCGCGAGGCGAAGCCCGACGCGCTCTTCATGCATTGCCTGCCCGCGCACCGCGGCGAGGAAGTGGCCGCCGAGGTGGTGGACGGCCCGCAGAGCGTCGTGTGGGAGGAGGCGGAGAACCGCCTGCACGTGCAGAAGGCGCTCATGGAGTACCTCCTGCTCGGGAAGGTGGAAAACTAGGGCTTCGTGTCGTCGTCCAGCAGCGGCACGCCGCCGCCGGATCCCAGCAGGCCCGTCTCCGAATAGATCCTCAGCTTGTCGCGCGTATCGACGATGTCGAGGTTTCGCATCGTGAGCTGCCCGATGCGGTCGGCCGGCGTGAAGTACGCCTCGCCCTTCTCCATCGTGAGGCGCTCGGGCTTGTAGGTGAGGTTCGGGCTCCTCGTGTCGAGGATCGAGTAGTCGTTGCCGCGGCGCAGCTCCACCGTCACCTCGCCCGTCACCGCGCGCGCGACCCAGCGCTGCGCCGTCTCGCGCAGCATCAGCGCCTGCGGGTCGAACCAGCGCCCCTGGTAGAGCAGGCGCCCGAGCCGGCGGCCGTTGTTGCGGTACTGCTCGATGGTGTCCTCGTTGTGGATGCCGGTGACGAGCCGTTCGTAGGCGAGGTGCAGCAGCGCCATGCCGGGCGCCTCGTAGATCCCGCGGCTCTTCGCCTCGATGATGCGGTTCTCGATCTGGTCGCACATGCCCAGGCCGTGCCGGCCCCCGATGGCGTTGGCCTCCGCGAGCAGCGCCACGGCATCCTTGAATGCCTGCCCGTTGAGGGATACCGGGTGGCCTTCCTCGAAGCCGACGCTCACGGTCTCCGCCTTCACCGCGACGTCCTCGCGCCAGAACGCAACGCCCATGATGGGGTTCACGATGCGCATACCCTTGTCGAGGTACTCGAGGTCCTTCGCCTCGTGGGTGGCGCCAAGGATGTTGGAGTCGGTGGAGTAAGCCTTCTCCGTGCTCATCCTGTAGTCGAAGCCGCGCTTGATGAGGTACTCGCTCATCTCCTTGCGCCCGCCCAGCTCGTCGATGAAGCGTTGGTCGAGCCACGGCTTGTAGATGCGAAGGCCCGGGTTGGCGAGCAGGCCGTAGCGGTAGAAGCGCTCGACGTCGTTGCCCTTGAAGGTGCTGCCGTCGCCCCAGATGTGGACGTCGTCTTCCTTCATGGCGACCACCAGCATGGTGCCCGTGACGGCGCGGCCGAGCGGCGTGGTGTTGAAGTAGGTGATGCCGGCGGTCGAAATGTGGAACGCGCCGCACTGGATCGCGGCGATGCCCTCGGCCACGAGCTGCGGGCGGCACTCGACCAGCACGGCCTTCTCGGCGCCGTACAGCTTCGCCTTGCGCGGGATCTCGTCGTAGTCCGATTCGTCGGGCTGGCCGAGGTTGGCGGTGTAGGCGTAGGGGATCGCCCCCTTCTCGCGCATCCACGCGAGCGCGGCGCTGGTGTCGAGGCCCCCGGAGAAGGCGATGCCGACTTTCTCGCCGGACGGCAGGGATTGCAGGATCGTAGCCATGGGGAATTCTAATAGAATCGTCGGATTCACTTGCCGGGGAAGAACCATGCCCTCTTTCGACATCATGTGCGAAGCCAACGCGGTGGAGCTGAAGAACGCCGTGGAAACCGCCAACAAGGAGATCGCCAACCGCTTCGACTTCAAGGGGTCGGACGCGCGATTCGAGCTCAACGACAAGGAGCACGAGATCACCGCGTTCGCCGACGACGAGTTCAAGCTGGGCCAGGTGCGCGACGTGCTCCTCTCGAAGATGGCCAAGCGCGGCGTCGATGCGCGCTTCCTCGACGTGAAGGATGCCGAGAAGATCGGCGGCGACAAGATGAAGCAGAAGATGGTGGTGAAGAACGGCGTCGAGAGCGAGCTCGCCAAGCGCATCGTGAAGCTCATCAAGGACAACAAGGTGAAGGTCACCGCCTCGATCCAGGGCGACGTGGTGCGCGTGACCGGCCCGAAGAAGGATGCGCTGCAGGAGGCGATCGCGCTGGTGCGCAAGTCCGTCACCGACGTCCCGCTCTCCTACCAGAACTTCCGCGAGTAGGGCCCGCTTGGTCGAGCTCGGCCGCTCCTCGGGCTTGTCCATCGGCGAGGCCCTCGACGCGGAATCGGTTGAGGCCTGCCGCGCCCTCTTCGTCGAATACCAGCAGGCCCTCGGCGTGAGCCTTTGCTTCCAGGGCTTCGACCGCGAGCTCGCGTCGCTCCCGGGCGCCTACGCGCGGCCGCGCGGGCGGCTCCTCCTCGCCCGCGTGGCGGGAATGCCCGCGGCGTGCGCGGCGCTGCGCCCGCTGGGCGAGAGCGACGGCGAGATGAAGCGCCTCTACGTGCGGCCGCAATTCCGTGGCATGGGACTCGGCCGGACCCTGGCGCACATCGTCATCGACGAGGCGCGCGCCATCGGTTATGCGAACCTCAGGCTCGATACGCTTGCGCAGATGCGCGAAGCGCAGGCGTTATACGAGGAGTTGGGATTTCGCGACGTGGCGCCCTACAACGACAACCCGATCGCCGGGACGCGGTTCCTGGAGCTCGCGCTCCAGCCGAGATCGCCATCGGCGTAGATCCCCGCGTTTATCATTCCCTGCATTGGAGCCCTCAAGGACTTCGCCCGTGACCGCCCCCGATCTCGCCACCACTTACGACGAGCTGCCTTACCTCAGCAAGGCAATTCCTCAGACGCACCCGAATCGTCTGGCGATGCTCGCGAGGCTCTTCGGCCTGCAGCCGCCCGAGCTCGCTTCCTGCCGCGTGCTCGAGCTGGGCTGCGCGAGCGGCGGCAACATCGTTCCGATGGCGCTGGGACTGCCGAACGCCACGTTCGTCGGCATTGACCTGTCGAGCCGCCAGATCGAGCAGGGGCGCGAGCTCGTCAGCGCGCTCGGCCTTGCGAACGTCGAGCTTCGCCAGTACGACATCGCGGACATCGACCCGTCGTGGGGCAAGTTCGACTACATCATCAGCCACGGCGTTTATTCGTGGGTTCCCGCGCCGGTACGGGAAAAGCTGCTTGCCGTCTGCAACGACAACCTGGCCGACAACGGCGTTGCCTACGTGAGCTACAACACGCTGCCCGGTTGGCGCATGCGCGGGATGATCCGCGACATGATGATCTATCACTCGCGAGGAATCGAGGGAGCTTCGGGCAAGGTGGCGCAGGCGCGGGCGCTGCTCGAATTCCTGGCTGGAAGCGCGGCGGCGAATACCCCGTACGGCATGATGCTGCGGGAGGAAGCGCAGTTGAGCCGCGGTTACTCCGACGTGTATCTGTTCCACGAATACCTCGAGGAGCACAACCAGGCCTTCTACTTTCATGAGTTCGTGGACGAGGCGGCCCGGCATGGGCTCGGTTTTCTCGCCGAGGCCGATCTGGGCAGCATGCTTTTGTCGAGCTTCCCGCCGGAGGTCGCGCAGAGGCTGCAGCGCATCGCGCCGGACATCATCCGCATGGAGCAGCACATGGACTTCCTGCGCAATCGCATGTTCCGCCAGACGTTGCTTGTCCACCAGCGCTCGCCCATCCAGCGCACGGTCAATGGCCTGCAGCTTTCCGGAATGCTGCTTTCCTCCAATGTTCGGCCCGAGTCGGGACGGCCGGTGTTGGCGCACGGCGTGAGCGAGCCGTTCGTCATTCCCGCCGCCCCCAAGCAAATGGTTTCCGACGCGCTAACCAAGGCGGCGCTTGTCGTGATGGGCAAGGAATGGCCGCGCTGCTTCGCATTCGAGGAGCTCTACCAGCTGTCGCTCGCGCGATTGCGCGAGGAGATCGGGGACGCACCCGTTGAGCACGACGATATGGAGTCGTTCGCCAAACGCATGCTGCAGGCTTACACTGCGCGCGCGGTCGATCTGCGCGTCGCGGCGCCACGGCTTGCGTTGTCGATTTCCGAGCGTCCCGTCGCCAGTCCGCTCGCGCGGTATCAGCTGGCAAGCGGAGCCAGGGTGGTGACCAACCTGCGCCACGAGCTGACAGATCTTCCCGAGTTGCCGCGGAGGGTCCTGATGCTGCTCGACGGCACCCGCGATGCCGAGGACGTGGCGACGGACATCGTGAAGCTCGGCAAGTCGGGCACGATCGTCGTCCGCGAACAGGAGGGAGGGCCGGCGGTGACCGACCCTGCCCGGATCGAATTTCTTCTCCGCGCCACGGTGGCCGACACCCTGCCCCGGCTCTTGCAAGCGGCACTGCTGCTGCAGTGAATCAGCGCGACGTGGCGTCCCTCAGCGCCGCAGCGCTTCGATCCAGCGCCGGTAGAGGCGCTCGGCGGTATCCGACAGCACCGGCAGGCGCTCGGGCATCTCGCCCACGATCTTGTCGACCGGCTGGACCGCGGGGCTAGCGAGGTTGTCGCGCACCTCGCCCGCGCCGCTCGCGATCCAGCTCGCGATCATCTCCGGGGTCATCTCCACGTGGCATTGCAGGCCCAGGTGGATGCCGCCCAGCACGTAGGCCTGGTTGGGGCAATGCTGCGCGGTGAGGATGCGCTCGCCGCCGGGCGGGATGGTGAAGGTGTCGCCGTGCCATTGGAACGTGACGAACTCGCGCATGTCGGCGCCGAACCAGTGGCGCGCGAGCGGCGTGTCCTCGACCTTCACGCGGTTCCAGCCGATCTCCTTCACCGGGTTCACGCTCACGACGCCGCCCGCCGCGCGCGCCATCATCTGGCCGCCGAGGCAGTGGCCGATCATCGGCACGCGGCGCTCCATGGCGTCGCGCATGAGGGAAAGGACCGGCTGCGTCCAGGCAAGCTCGTCGTTGGCGCTCATCGGGCCGCCCATGAATCCCAGCCCCGCGAAGGCCTCGCTCGACGCCGGCACGGGCTCGTCCTCGTCGAGCTTCACGAGCCTCCACGGCACGCGGTTCGCCTCGAGGAATGTGGCAAAATGCCCTGGACCCTCGGTATCGGAGTAGCGGAACACGGCGACCTGCCGGGCGTCCTTCATCGATGCGGCTCCATGCCTTCTTCGCGGCAACCATCCTCACTTCGGGCGGCGCCCTCGCCACCGAGGTGAACGTGGTCGGCCTGTTCCCGGGCAAGGCGCTGGTGAGCATCAACAACGGCGCGCCGCGCACGCTGTCGGTGGGCGACCGGACGGCCGAGGGCGTGAAGCTCCTCCTCGTGACGCGCAATTCCGCCGACCTCGAAGTCGACGGCGTGCGCCAGACCCTCGAGATGGGCCAGGCCTACCGCAGCGAGGGCTCGGGACGGCAGAGCGTGACGCTCCCCCAGGATGCCAGCGGTCATTTCCTCACCGACGCGATGGTGAACGGCTCGCACATGCGCTTCATGGTGGATACCGGCGCCACGCTCGTCTCGATTCCGCTCGCCGACGCCGTGCGCCTGGGCATCGACTACGAGAAGGGCCAACTGGGCTACTCGATGCTCGCCGACGGCCGCAAGGTGCCCTCGTGGCGCATCGTGCTGGACAGCGTGCAGGTGGGGGATGTGACGCTCACCAACGTCGAGGGTTCCGTGAACCAGGGCGTGGGCATCCCGCTGCTGGGCATGAGCTTCCTCAACCGCACCGAGATGCGCCGCGAAGGCTCGAGCCTCACGCTCACCAAGCGCTACTAGGTTCGGACCTTCCCTAGTCCATCCCCTTCGCGATCATCGCGTAGGCGGAGTGGTTGTGGATGGACTCGAAGTTCTCGCTTTCCACCACGTAGCCGTCGATGCGCGGGTCGGCGTTGAGCGCCGCGGCGATGTCGCGCACCATGTCCTCGACGAACTTCGGGTTGTCGTAGGCGTTCTCGGTGACGAACTTCTCGTCGGGACGCTTCAACAGCCCGTAGAGCTGCGACGAGGCCTGGTTCTCGGCCACGTCGATGAGCTCCTCGATCCACAGGAACTTGCGGATGCGCGCGGCGATCGTCACGTGCGAGCGCTGGTTGTGCGCGCCGCGCTCGGAGATCTCCTTCGAGCACGGGCACAGGCTCGTCACCGGCACCACGACCTTCAGCGTGAAGCGCTCGCGGCCCTCCACGATCTCGCCCACGAACGTGACCTCGTAGTCCATGAGGCTCGCCACGCCGGAGACCGGCGCGCGCTTCGAGACGAAGTACGGGAAGGTCATCTCGATGTGCCCGCTCTGGGCCTCGAGCTTGGCCACCATCTCGCGCACCATGCCGCGGAACGTGTCGGGCGAGATCTCGCGCTCCTGGGCGTTCAGGATCTCCACGAAGCGCGACATGTGGGTGCCCTTGAAGTGGTGCGGCAGGCCCACGTACATGTTGAAGTGCGCGATGGTGTGCTGCAGGCCGCCGCTGCGCTCCTGGATGCGCGCCGGGTGGCGCACGGACTTGATGCCCACGCGGTCGATCGCGAGCCGCCGGGTGTCGGGGCTCGACTGGACGTCGGGAATCGAAAGCTTCGCGTCGCGCTGGTTCATGGATCGCGTCCTGGGCGGTGAACTTCAATTATAAGCCGTGCCCCCATAGGATGCGTCCAGCCCCTGTGCGCGTTCCCGCGCGGACAGGTTACTTTTGCTGTATGCGATACAGGTACTCGTTCAACGCGAGGATGCGCGCGCGGACATAGCCCTCGGGAGGATTGTATGGAACCTCGAACAGGGCCTCTCGCGATTCGAGCCGATACGCCGTGCCCCAGATGGGCATGTCCCGCGTTCCATGGGCCTTCAGCTCCGTCCTGCCGTCGATGATCTCGTAGGTCTTCTGGAAGGGAAACACGCCGCCATTGTTCTTGGCGAGGACCGTCAGGTCGGGAATGGTTTGGCTGCCCAGACCCTTGTAGGGCCCGTCGCCCTTGCCCGTCAGGCCATGGCATACGGCGCATCTCGAGTTGTATTCCTGCTTTCCGAGATCGACCTTGATCGCGGGCGGGGCGGGGTCCGGGGTTTGCGCGTACGGAATCTGTGGAGTGACGATCGCTGCGCCGAACAACGCTGCGGCGAATATTGACGTTCTCATTTTCAACCCCCTTCGTCCGCCGGGCGGACAAGTGGAAGAATTCGCGCTATGCGTGAACCTAGCAGGAACGCCGGGAGCCATCTTGTCGAATATCAAACAACCGGCGATCGCCGGGTTACGGCAGCCGTCCCGCCGCCAGCAATCGGCTCGCGACGATGTGCACCGGCACCCAGTCCACGAGGTCGTCGAATTCCGCGCCGCGGGCCTCGGAATTCTCGTGGTAGACGAAGACCGGGTTGCCCGCGATGTTGCGCGATTCGTCGGAGCCGGGCGCGGGGTCGGATTGCGCATCGGGGCCCAGCGAGAGCAGCACGAACGCGGCGCGGCGCGTGAGCTGGTTCGCGGCGGGCCCGCAGGTGGACGAGGTTGCCGATTCCCCCGCCGAGCAGATCATGATGTAGCGCGAGGCGGCGCCCAGGCCCGCGAGCGTGGCCGACTGCATGCCGTTGGCGCGGGTGAGCGCGCTGGCCACGCCGTTCACGTCGCCGCCATACACGGCGTAGCGAACGCGATTGCGCGGGCTCGCCCAGGGATCGCGCAGGAACCCGTCGGCATCGAGCGGCGCGAGGCCGAGCGTGGCCGCGGGAAGCCATCCGTCGTAGAAGCGCTCGCACGCGCCGGTGGAAGCATCGCCGCCGGCCGCGAAGCTTTCCTCCCCGCGGCTCGACGCCGAGGCCGGGCAGGGCAGCCGCCCGTGGGCGGCGGCAAACCCGAGCAGCGCCTCCTTCGCCTCGTCGAACTGGCGCCTCGCCTCGCCCTGGCGGCGCATCTGCAGCTGCGCGGCGATCGGCATCGCGAGCCCGCTCGTGAGGACGGCGAGGATCACGATCACCACCATGACCTCGATGAGCGTGTAGCCGCTAGGGCGAGGCGACGACCACATCGTTGAATGCGGCGGTTGTCGCGGACGACGTCACGCGGGCGCAGGTTCCCGCGGCCTCGCAGGGGAATTGCGGCGGGTCGGCGGGGCAGCCCGCGGCGCCTTCCAGCGTGGCGTTGGACTCCTCGAGCCACATCGTCACGTCCGAGATCGATGCGCCGTCGCGATGCTGGACGAAGCCGTCGCGCGAGAGCGGGGCGCCCGCGACGATCACCGCGAATGCGCGCGGCGAACCTGCCGGCACGCCCGCGGCGTCGCTCACGACGATGCAGCGCGACGCACTGCACTGCGAGTCGGTGGAGGCGGCCGAAAAGGCCTGCGAGAGCGCATAGAAGACGTAGGGCTTCCACGGCGTCCACCACGCGTTGGATGCGAGACCGGCGGTGGTGCCTTCGTCCGCGGGCGCGGGGGGAGGGCTCGCGCGTTGCGGGCCCGGGTCGTCGGGCGCGACGGCGATTCGGCATGCGTCATCCGCGGTGGGCAGCTGCGCAAGGTCTCCCGCGGGGCTCGCGCGCCACCAGCGATCGAGGTGGCCTTGCGCCGCCATCGCCGTGAACGGCGTGTCGGGGATGCGGCCGAAGAAGACGCCCGCGGTTGCGGCCCACGATCCCGAGCGCTGCGCGCAGGCGGGCGCCGGCCACGGGAAGCGCCCGCCGTTCTCCGCGCGCGACGCGTAGAAGCGCAGGCAGGCGGCCACCTCCAGGCCCACGCGCGCCATGAGGCGGGGCATCACGTCGCGGTAGGAGATGACGGCGATGCGGTCGTTCACCGCGAGGCGGCCGTCGGAAAGGACGACCGGACCCATGATGAACCCGTTGCCGTTTCGCGCACGCCCGGCCGTGTCGCTGCGATCGAGGAAGTCGGCGTTGTCCTCGAAGGCGAAGCGCGCCTCGGCGGCCTGGTCGAGGTAGTTCACCGGGTTGCAGCGGGCGGCGAGCTGCGGCGGATCGGTGATGCAACGGCCGCTTGCATCGCAATCCCCGGGGCCGCACTCGCGCGCCTGCCAGGAGCCCGCCCTCTCGAGCGCCGGGCCGGGCGCGATCACCACGGCGAGCGCGCCGCCCTGCGCCGCGCGCTCGGGAGCCTCGTTCGTGCCGTCGTGGATCACGGCGCCGGTGGCGTCGCGCACCGTGATCGTTCCGAGCGCCGCCGCCGGCGACATGTCGAGGCACGCACGGCTCACTGCGCAGTTGAGCAGTCCCTTGTACTTGCTCGAGACGGCGTACCAGAGGCGCTCGCCGTAGCCGTCGCGCAGGTCGGGAAGCCCGAGCGTCTTCCAGGGCAGGCGCCCCAGGCGCTGCGCCTGCCCGCTGTCGCCGCTCTGGGAGCCGCAGGTGGATTCCGCCCAGCCGTCGTCGTCCAGGTCGGGGCAGGGCAGGTAGCCGGGCCCGACCGCCGAATTGACCGGCCGGTCGACCGCGTACGCGACCAGCGCTTCGCGGGCCTGGGCGAGCGCGCGTTCGCTCACGCGTTCGCGCTGCGCCGCGCCGCCTGCGATGCCCATCTCCACGGCGAAGAGCGCGGCGGCGAGGAGCGCGGCCAGCAGCGCCACGATCGCGAGCACCACGCCACGCTCGTTGCGGGGGGTTTCCATGGCGACGCATGGTGGCGCGGCGCGCGGGAAGGCGCGCGCGCAAACCCCGAATCGCGTTTCGCGGACTTCGCTTGACTAGCGGGTGCCGGGCTTGGCGGGCTCGATGCGGACGTTGGAATCGCGCCCGCCGGGCTTCACCGCGCGCGGATCGAGCAGGGGCGCGTGGGCGCCGCGCGTGGCCACCGGCACGCCGTCGATCCAGACCGTGTTGCGGCCGTCGCTGCGCTTCACGTAGCCGGTGACGACGGGCTCGCGCGCCGTCTCCACGCCGGCCGTGGCGGTGTCGGGCTCGCCGCGGCGCAGGCGGTCGAGCCGCGCGCGCTCCTCGGGGGTGGTGAAGAGCGTGCCGAGCTCGGCGGCCTGGGCCGTGCAGGCCGCCAGGGCGAGCAGGACGGCGATGCGCCTAGACCGGGCGGTTGCCATGCTTTTCACGCAGGGTGATCGACTCGAGCGTGCATTCGGCCTCCACGCGCGGCTGGAGGGAATTCGCCTCGGTGACGTCCAGGCGGTGCATCGTGCAGCGGTCCACCGGGTAGAAGCCGTGCGGGTTCTTCTCGAGGGCGTCGATGAATCCCACGATGTCGCCCTCGTGCAGCGCGCGGGCGCGCAGCTTCACGCGGCTCGCGAGCACGTCCACCGACGGGTACACGCGGCCGCCGGGCATCTGCAGCGCGCGCTGCGGGGCGATCTCGTAGTCGAAGGAGGCGAGCTGGAAGCGCACCCGCAGGCCCTGCAGGAGCTCCACCAGGTCCAGGCGCCGTTCGCCCTGCAGCATTCCGCGGTCGACGAGGGTGCGGAAGACGTCCGCCGATTCCTTGAGGCTGTCGCGCTCGCGCCGCGCGGACTCGACCCGCGCGCGCGCATCCTGCAGGCGGCGGCCCGAATCCAGGCGGTCGCGCTGCTCCTTCTGCGCGTACCATTGGCTGCCCGCGACGATCGCCGCGCCCAGCGCGATCGAAACCGCGAGCAGCGCCCACGAGACGCGCAGCGCCTTGAAGCCGTCGACGGAGAAGACCTGGCTCATCCGGCATTCCTCTCGCGCATGATGCGCAGGAGGAAGCGCGGCTCCATGAGCGCGGGCTCGCGTTCCTGCAGGCGGCCCTGGAGCGCGAGCGCCGGGCTCGTGTCGAGGGGGCTCTCGACCACGTCGACCTTGAATCCCGCCACGCGGCCCACGTCGGCCGCGAGCGCCTCGATGGCCGCCGTGGCGCCGCGGAAATCGTTGTTCGCGACGCGCACCGTCCCTTCCACCAGCGCCACCTCGTAGTGGCCGCCCGCGAAGACCGGGTTCGCGTTGTCGTCCGGGTTGGCCGCCTGCCCCGAGGGCGCGGTCGCGCTTTTCGCGAGCGCCGTGACGGGCGGCGGCTCCTTCAGCGGCGTGGCACGCAGCCTGGGCATCGCCTTGGCATCGTCGGTCGCCTCCCACGCGAGCTGCGTGAGGCGCACCTCCGGATGCGAGCGCAGCACCTCCGAGAGCTGCACCAGGAACCCGGCCACGTCGGGAAAGCCGCGCAGCGCGCCGTTGTAGAAGGCCACCGACTCGCGCATCGTGGCGCCGCCCACGCCGAACGAGGGCAGCGTGCGGGTGATCTCCTCGCTCTCGCGGTTGAGCGCGTGGACCTGCTGCTCGACGCGCTCGTCGGCCACGCTCGCCTGCACGGTGCGCGTGAGGTTCCAGCCGGCCCAGCCGAGGCTCGCGAGCAGCACCACGACGGCCGCCTGGGTGAGCGCGATGCGCGCGCTGCGGCGCATCCCGTAGCGGCGCAGCTCCGGCGAGGCATAGTGGTTGGGCGCCTGGCGCAGCAGGAAGAGGTGCACCATCACCTCCTCCGCGGTCGAGTCGAGCGGCGGCGGCTTCAATCCCAGCTTGAGCGCCACCTCGCCCATGTCCAGCAGCCGGTACTGCAGCTGCGCGAAGTCGCGCAGGTAGGGTTCCACCGCGGCGCGGTCGTTCTTGTGCACCAGCACGCAGACCTCGAGCCGGTCTTCCGTGCCGAAGTTGCGCAGGCTGTCCAGGTATTGCCAGGTGCGCGTGGTCTCCTCGGCGATCATGCCGCCCAGGGTCTGCCCCTCCTCGAGGTCGATGGGCGTGAGGCGGCTGAACTTGATCTCGCGGTCGCGGAAGTACGTCTGGCGCATCGCGTCGCCCGGCGTGAACGTCACCAGCAGCGCGTGGGGGAAGAGCAGGTCGAGCTCGTCGAGCAGGCGCCCGCTGAACACCGCCACCGAGTGGATGCCCGCGAGCGGGACCTTCAGGCGCTCGAGGATCTCGATCCACGGCCGCAGGATCTCGGGGTTGGTGACCGCCGTGTAGATCACGCGGTCGTCGCGGCGCCCCTCGGACTCGCGGCCCTGAAGCAGCGCGTGGCGGTAGGGGGTGTTGCGGTAGATCTGCGCGAGCTTGCGCGCGAGGATCGCGTCGCGGTCGGAGGCGCCCACGTGCGGGATCGTGTCGAGGCGGAAGTCCTCCTCGGCGAGGTCGATGAAGACGTGGACGGGCTCGGCGGCGAGCGGCGCGAGGTAGCGCTCGAAGGCGGCCGCGCCGGCGCCGGACACGGCGAACTCGCGGCGCGAGACGATGTGCTTGCCGCGCGTGGTGAGGGTCACGAGGCGCGTGTTGGTGAGGTACAGGAAATGCCGCATCGCGCTAGAACTTGATCTTCGAGATCACGTCGTAGATGGGCAGGAAGATCGAATAGAGGATCGCCACGATGAGCGTGCCCAGCACGACGGTGGTCGCGGGGCCGAGAACCGTCTGCATCTTGGCGATGCTGTCGCGCACCTCGCGGTTGTAGAAGTAGCTCACGTTGAGCAGCGCGGCGTCGAGCGCGCCGGTGGACTCGCCCACCCGCAGCATGCGCAGCACGAGCGGCGGGAAGAGCTTGGTGGCGACGAAAGCCTGCGAGATCCCCTGGCCCTCCGAGATGCTGCGGCCCACGCGCTGCAGGCCTTCCTCCATCACGCGGTTGCCGACGATCTTCTCGCAGATCTGGATGCAGTCGAGCACGCTGATCCCCGCGCGGTAGAGCATCGCGAAGTAGGTGGAGAAGCGCGCGAGGATGATCTTCTGGCGGATCGCGCCCAGCAGCGGGAGCCTCAGCCCCAGCTCGTCGATGGCGCGCTGCGCCTTCTCGTTGGTGCGCGCGACCACCACCGCGGCCGCGACCAGGGCGGCGGGGATGCCCAGCATCAGGTACCACCACTTCACGAACAGGTTCGAGATGAAGACCAGCACCTCGGTCTCGCGCGGCAGCTTGGGCACCAGCGACTTGAAGGTCGAGGCGAGCTGCGGCACGAGCACCGTCATCAGCACGAAGATCACCGCGGTGATCACCACCAGCACGATCAGCGGGTAGATCATCGCCTTCTTCGCCTGGCTCGCCATCTCGTCCTGCCATTTGAGGTTCTCGGAGAGCTCGTCGAGCACCTCGGTCATCTGGCCGCTCTGCTCGCCCGCGCGCACGAGGGACACGAACACGCCGTCGAAGCAGTAGGGATGGCTCGCCATGGCTTCCGAGAGCTTGAGGCCCCCCCCGATGTCCTCGAGCAGGCTCGCGATCACCTGGCGGAAGCCCGCGTTGTCCACGGTGTCGCGCAGGTCGGTGAGCGCCTCGATGATGTTCACGCCGGCCTTGAGCAGCTGCGACAGGTGGAAGCAGAACGTGATGAGCTCGGGGCGGGTGATGCGCCGCGTGCGCGCCGCCGTCGAGCGCTTGACGCCCTCGAAGGTGACGAGGTCGAGCCCCAGGCGCCTCAGGCGCAGCTCCAGGTCGATCGCGTTGGCGGCGTCCAGGTTGCCGCTCGAGATGCGCCCTTCGGTGTCGACGGCGCGGTAGGCGAAGAGCGCCATCGCGTCGGCTCTAGATCACGCGGTCGGTGAGGTCGACCACGCGCGAGATCTCCTCGAGGCTCGTCTGGCCGAGGAGCACCCGCGCGATGGCGTCGTCGGCGAGGGTGCGGAAGCCCTTGCGCGTGGCGTCCGAGCGGATCTCGCGGCCGGTGGCGCGCCGGGCGATGAGCTCGTCGATCTCGGCATCCAGCTTGAAGAGCTCCATGATCGCCACGCGGCCCTTGTAGCCCACGTTGTCGCAGCGCGCGCAGCCCACCGCCTGGAAGACCGGGCGGCCGTCCTCGGGCGCCATGCCCAGGAGCCGGCGGGTGCCCGCGTCCGGGTTGTAGGGCGCCTTGCACTGCGGGCAGAGCTTGCGCACCAGGCGCTGCGCGATCACGCCGATGATGTTGCCCGCCATGATGTCGGGCAGCACGCCCAGGTCCATGAGGCGCGGCACCGCGCCGATCGACGAGTTGGTGTGCAGCGTGGAGTAGACCTGGTGGCCGGTCATGGCCGCGCGGAAGGCCATCTCGGCGGTGTCCTGGTCGCGGATCTCGCCCACCAGGATCACGTCCGGGTCCTGGCGCATCATCGAGCGGATGCCCGAGGCGAAGTCGAGCTTCACCACCTCGTTCACCGAGGTCTGGCGGATCATCGCCATCGGGTATTCCACCGGGTCCTCGAGGGTCATGATGTTGATGCCCTCGGTGTTGATGTAGTTGAGGATCGAGTAGAGGGTGGTGGTCTTCCCGCTTCCGGTGGGGCCCGTCACGAGGATGATCCCCTCGGGGCGGGCGAGCATGAGCTTCAACGTCTTCAGGTCGTCGCTGTGCAGCCCCAGCTCCTCGAGCGGCACGATGCCCTTGTCGCGGTCGAGGATGCGCAGCACGATGTTCTCGCCGTGCGTGGTGGGCTGCGACGAGACGCGGAAGTCCACCTGGTGGCCCGAGAGCATGAGCGAGATGCGCCCGTCCTGCGGCGCGCGCGTCTCGGCGATGTTCATGCCGCTCATCACCTTCAGGCGCACCACCATCGCCGCCCAGTAGTTCTTGTGCAGCGAGCGGATCTGGCGCAGCACGCCGTCGATGCGGTAGCGGATGCGCAGGAACCCCTGCTCGGGCTCGAAGTGGATGTCGGAGGCGCTGCGCTTGACCGCGTCGTTCAGCAGCGCATCGACCAGGCGCACGACCGGCTGCGAGTACTCGTCGAAATCGGCGGCGAGGGACTGGTAGTCGATCTCGCCCGTCTCGATCTCGTTCAGTATCCCGTCGATCGACAGCTCGAAGCCGTAGTGGTGCTCGATGCCGATGGTGATGTCGGATTCGCGCGCGAGCACCTGCTCGATGCGCAGGTCCTCGCGCGCGAGGGCCCGGATCTGGTCGAGCGCCACGACGTTGGCCGGGTCGGACACGGCGATCAGGAGCAGGCGCTTGTCGGCGTCGAAGCTCACCGGCAGCACGTGGTAGCGGCGCGCCATGTCCTTGGGCACGAGCGCGATGGCGGCCGGGTCCACGATGGTGTTCTCGAGGTCGATCGAGACCTGCCCGAGCGTCTCGGACAGGATGTCGCGGATCGTGGCCTCGGTGACGAAGCCCAGTGTCACCAGCACCTTGCCGAGCGGCGACTTGAAGCGCTTCTGCTCGGTGAGCGCGATGTTCAGCTGGTCGGGGCTGATGATCCCCTTCTGCAGCAGGGTCTGCCCGAGCGGGACCTGTGAGAGCGGCGCGGCCTGGACGGCGCCCATGTCAGCCTCGCAGCTGCGCCAGCCTGCGGGCGGCCTGCGCGGGGTCGAACTGCGCGCCGGAAGCGCGCGCGGCCTTGATCGCGCGCTCGTAGTACTGGGCGGCCAGCGTCGCCTGCTTGAGATGGTCGAGGCTCACGGCCAGATTGTAGGCGAGGTCCGCGTTGGCCGGATCGAGCCGGTAGGCGTCGAAGAACTCGACCTGCGCCTCGTTCCATCGCGACTCCGACGCGAGCAGGTTGCCGAGCGAGAAGTGCAACGCGGCGCTCTCGGGCGTGCGCGCGATGTCGGAGCGCAGCTGCGTCTCGAGGCCGTCGGGCCGCTCGGGCGCGGCGATGGATGCGAGCCCGGCACGCGCCGTGGCGTCGCGCGGGTCCACCTGGAGGGCCCTGCGGTAATAGTTCGCGGCGAGCATGCGGTTTCCCGCGCGGGCCTCGACCGTGGCGATGCCCAGCAGCGCGTCGAGGTTCGACGCGTCGGCGGCGAGCGCCGCGCCGTAGCTCTTGCGCGCTGCGGCGAGGTCGCCCGATTCGAGCGCCTGGTAGCCCGAGGTCACTTCGGGCGCCACGCGGCGCGACTCGCGCGAGGCGGTGAGGCGCACTTCCTGCGGTGCCGTCGCCGAGCTCTCGCGCAGGAGGGCCGCGACCGCATCGCGCACGGCGTCGGGCTTCTCGCGCGGCTCGGGCGGCGCGGCCGGCGCGCTGGCGGCAGGTGCGGGGCCCGGTGCGGCCGCCGGCGCCGCGGTCGAGCCCGCGGCCTGCGGCACAGCCTCGCCGCCTTGCGGCGAGGGAACGAACGGATTCGGGTTCGCGGGCCCGGCCGGGGCCGCGGCGGGCGCGGGCGTGATCGGCACGGGACGCGGCCGGCCGCTTGCCGCAATGCGCGGCGAGAACGAATTCATCTCGTACCACACGTAGCCGCCGCCACCCAGGAGCGCGATGCCCACGGCGATGCCCACGATCCACAGGACCGTGGCGCGGTTCGATGCGCTCGCGGCGCGCGAGTCCTTGGCCTGGAAGACGTTCTGCGCGGCGGCGGCTTCCGCGCGCGCGGCCCCGGCGGACGGCGCGCCGGGCGCTTCGGCGCCGGCGGCGATCGGCTGCAGCTCGAGCGAGGCGGGGCGCGGCGTGCTCACCACCGCGACCGGCACGGGCCGCTCCTTCGGCGCTTCCGCGCCCGCCCCACCCTGCTTGGCGAGCTTCTCCTGCTCCGCGCGCTTCAGGGCATCGAGCAGCAGGCTCAAGAATTCCCCTTCGGCGGATCGGGCACCGGCGTCGGCTGCGGGACGTAGCACGGTTCGCCGGGGTTGCGTCCCCACTCCTCCATGCGGTCGAGGCCCTTGGCGAAGCACGGGAAGGGGGTGCGCGTGTCCTTGAAGAAATCCTCGTCGGGCAGCAGCTTGCGGTAAGCGGCGAGGTCGCCGTCGAGGCTCGCGTCGTGCACGACGAGCGGCCGGATGAAGATCACCAGCTCGGACTTCTGGGCGTGGTCGTTGCGCTGGCTGAAGAAGTCGCCCAGCACCGGCACCCGCGAGGCGACCGGCAGCCCGTTGGTCTGGCCCTCGAAGGCGTCGAGCATGAGGCCGCCCAGGATCGCGGTCTGGCCGCTCGCCACGCGCAGCACGCTCTCCATCTCGCGCGTCTGGGTGATCGGGACCGAGCTCGTCACCTTGGCCGCGGCGAGCGCCGGGTTGGGGTCGTTCACGGTGCCGATGATGCGGGTCACGGTCGGCCGCAGGTTGAAGGTCACCATGTCGGCGTCGCTGATCTGCGGCGTCACGTTCATGATGAATCCCACCGGCACCACGTTCTGCGTGGTCGTGAAGGTCTGCGTGGTCGTGGTCTGGTTGGTGACCGAATCCGTCTTCAGGGTGAAGTAGACCTGGTTGTCGACCACCTTGAGGACGGCCGTCTGGTTGTTGAGCGCCATGATCTTCGGGCTCGACAGCACGCGCGTCTTGCCGAACATGTCGAGCAGCTTCACGGTGCTCTGGATCGACCCGCCCGCCGCCGCGTTCGGGTTGTTGTAGTGGATGGTGAACGCGTTCGTGTCGAGCACGTTGGGCGCCGACGAAACCGAGGGCCTGCCGAGGGCCTGCGTGAAGCTGTAGCCCAGGCCGTTCAGCGCGAGGGCCGACCAGTCGACGCCCGACTGGTAGTTGTCCGAGAGCGTCACCTCCACCACGGTCGCCTCGATGAGCACCTGGCGGCGCGACGAGCGGCCCACCTGCTCGAGGAACTCCTGCACCTTCTCGTGCTGGCGCGAGGTGGCGCGCACGGTGACCACGCCGGTCTCGGGATTCACGATCACGCTCGCCGCCTCGCGGAACGTGAGCTTCTGCTCGGTGTAGTCGCCGGCGCGCGCGGTCTGCGTGTCGCCCGGCGATTCGGTGGTGGCGTTGCGCGCGGCGGTGGTGCCCGCGACGCGGCCGAGGGTGGTGCGCGCCTGCGTGGTGGTCGAGGCCGCCTGGCCGCGCGCCTGCACGAACGTCTCGCTGCTTCCCTCCGGCAGCTGCTTGTCGGTCTCCCGCAGGAGGTCCTTGATGTTCTTCTCGAGCGTCTCCCAGAACCGGTGGCGCGCGACGTTGGTGATGGTGAGCGTCGAGTTGTTGGCCCCGCCCGTGGTGGCCGAGGTCCCCGTCGAGCCCGTGCTGCCCACGCCGCCCGAGATCACCTGCGTGGCGATGCCCACCGTCTCGGCGGTGTCGCGCGCCATGTTCACGTAGTCGACGTGGTAGTTGCGCAGGTAGGGCGTGTCGGGCATCACCGTGATGGTGGTGCCGTCGCTCTCCCATCGCATGTCGACCTGCTTCGACATGCGCGTGAGGATCTGGCGCAGCGTCTGGTCGATGGCGTTGATGTTGACGGTGCCCTCGATGCCGGGGTGGATGTCGAAGTTCACCTTCGTCTCGCGCGCCATCGCGAGGAGCACCTCGCGCACGGGCTGGTTGGCCACGACCACCGAGTACTTGATCTCCGACTCGCGCGCCTGCGGCGCGGGAGGCATCGGGGGCGTGCGTACGAGATCGGGAATCGGCGGCGCGTTCGCCGCTTCGGAGCGCGTCGGCGTCTGGATGTGCGCGTCGGGGCGCGCGAGGTCCCGCGTGCCGCAGCCGGCCATGGCCAAGGCCACCAGCACCATGCATGGCGCGGAAGCTAAAAACCGCATGCAGGAAAACCTGTAAGTGTTTGTTTTATGAACAGAACCACCCTCTGCGTTCTTTATATCGTTTTCAGGGGTCAAACGCAAATGAAATCCCCCACTTTTCGCAGAGGATAGACCGGTGCGCCCGGCCCTACTTTCGCTCCGCGCGCACGGCGTCGTCGCGCACGGCGTCGAGCGAGCGGACGTACGGATGGAAAGTCCTCAGGCTCTCGGGCAGCGAGGCGAGGGCGGTGGCGGCCGCCCCGCGGTCGTCGAACGGGCCGTAGAGCATGCCCATGCGCGGCGCCTCGACGCTGCCGGCGGGCACGAGGTATAGCCGGTCTGCCTGCAGCGCGTGGCCCGCCTCGCCCAGGTAGTTCTCGAGGAAGGTGCGCTCGCGGGAGTCCGCCATCAGCAGCTGGATGGCGAAGCGGTTGGCGGGGGCGGCGATGAGGCCCCGCCCGGCGGCAAGGCGGGCATCGTAGGCGTGCTGCGAGGCGGCATCCCGCGGAGCGCCGGCGGCCGGCGGACCCGGCGAGGGCTGGACCGCGGCGGGCATCGGCGCCGTGGCGGCGGCCGGTGCAGGCGCGGCGGGAGGGGCCGGCGCATGCGTGGACGCGTGGGCCGGCGCGGGGGCGGGCGAGTTGAGCGTCCCGCCCAGGAGGAAGCCGATCACGATGCCCACGGCGAGGCCGCCCACGGCCGCGAGCGCGAGGCGCTGCCGCGACTCGCGCCGCATGACCACGATCTGCGTGTCGCTGATCGCGGCGCGCGCATGGTCGGCCGTGACCGTATGGGTTCCCGCGGCGAATGCGGCGAGCAGCGTCTTGTCGGCGTAGATGTTGATGCGGCGCGTGAGCCCTTCGGACGCCTCGGCGATGATGCGCAGCACCTCGGCGTCGAACAGGTCGGGCCCGTGGTAGCCCGCCGCGCGCAGGCGGAAGTTCACGTAATCGCGGATCTCGCGCGGGGGAAGCGGGGCGAGCGTGAACGCATGCGTGATGCGCTCCTTCAGCTGGCGCATGTTGGGCAGGGCCAGGTGCTGGTCGAGCTCGGGCTGGCCGAAGAGCACCACCTGCAGGAGCTTCTCGGTGCCGGTCTCGAGGTTCGAGAGCAGGCGGATCTCCTCGAGCGTGGCGAGCGGCATCGCGTGCGCCTCGTCGATGAGCGCCACCACCTGGCGGCCGGCGGCGTGGATCTCGATCAGCTTTTCCTGCAGCAGGCGGACCAGCCTGTTGGTGTTGGCGCCGGCCGTCTCGATGCCCAGGTCCTCGCCGATGGCCGCCAGCATCTCGTCGCGCGAAAGGCTCGGCACCGCGAGGTAGATCGTCTCGACCGTCTCGGGCAGGCGCTCCATCAGCACGCGGCAGAGCATCGTCTTGCCGCTGCCCACTTCGCCCGTGACCTTCACCAGGCCCTCGCCGGCGGTGATGGCGTACAGGAGCGCTTCGAGCGTGGCGCCGCGGTTGGCGCCCGCGAAGAAGAACTCGGTGTGGGGCGTGATGCGGAAAGGGGCTTCCCGCAGGCCGAAATGCTGCAGGTACATCGTCATGGCGTGGAGCTTTCAGCGCGCCGCTGGCGCCTCATGTCCGTCAACCGTGCGATTCGCCGGGATCGGACGCCGCCATCTTAGCACCGGCGCGCCCGGCGGCCTCCAGCCTTCCGTAGAGCGTGCTGCGCGACACGCCGAGCAGTTTCGCCGCCTGCGAGACGTTGCCCTGCGCGATCTCGAGCGCCGCGTCCAGGTAGGCCTGCTCGACCGACTTGAGCGCCCCGTCGAGGCTGAACGGCTTGCCCGAGAGCAGCTCCGCGCGCGCCCGCGCGACGGGATCGGCGCGCGCCTCGGCCGCGGGCGCGAGCTCGGGCTCGAGCTCGGCCGCGCTCACCAGGTAGCCCGCGTACTTGGTGGTGAGGCGGATCACGATGTTGCGAAGCTCGCGCACGTTGCCCGGGAAGTCGTAGGCGAGCCAGCGGGCGCGCGCCGCCGCGTCGAGCTCGAAGGGCCGCGCGCCGGTCTTCGCGGCGAACTGGCCGCGGTAATAGTCCAGCAGGAGCAGGCGGTCGTCGCCCAGGTCGCGCAGGGCGGGCACCGCGAGCTCGAAGACCGACAGGCGGTGGTAGAGGTCGGAGCGGAAGCGCCCCTGCTTCACTTCCTCGCGCAGGTCGCGGTTGGTGGCGGCGACGATGCGCGCGCGCGACACGCGCGTCTGCGTCTCGCCCACGCGCTGGTACTCGCCGTTCTCGAGCACCCGCAGCAGCTTCGCCTGCAGCTCCGCCGGCAGCTCGCCGATCTCGTCGAGGAACAGCGTGCCCTCGCCCGCGTCCTCGAAGTAGCCCGCCTTGGCCGCCGAAGCGCCGGTGAACGCCCCCTTCGCGTAGCCGAAGAGCGTGGGCTCCACGAGCGAGGGCGAGATGGCCGCGCAGTTGAGCGCGAGGAAGGGCGCGGCCGAGCGCGGGCTCAGGTGGTGCAGCGCGAAGGCCACGCGCTCCTTGCCGCTGCCGGACTCTCCCTCGATCAGCGCGGGAAAGGAGGATGCCGCATAGAGGTCGATCTGGCTTCGCAGGCGCCTCACCGGCGCGCTCTCGCCGATCAGCGCGCGCGCCTCCTCGGCCGGGGTGCGGGCAAGCGCCCCGGAACCCAGCGAGCGCGCGAGGATCGCGCGCAGCACGTCGGGCTCGCACGGCTTGGGCACGAGCTCGAGGGCGCCCAGCGCGCGCGCGCGGCGCGCGTTGGACTCCTCGTTCTGCCCGGTGAGCACGAGGATGCGCGCGCGCGGCGCATGGGCGAGCAGGTCGCCGATCAGCTTGAATCCCTCGTTGGGCAGGTGCGGCACGGGCGGCAGGCCCAGGTCGATCAGGGCGAGGTCCGGGTCCAGGCCCGCGCGCAGCTTCGCCACGGCGGAGGCGCGGTCGTGCGCGCGCTCGACCTCGAAGTCGGGGCCCAGCGCGTACGCGAGGCTCTCCGCGATGAGGGGATCGTCGTCGACCAGCAGCAGCCGGGGCTTGTCCACGCGGCGATTATAGGTCGGCGCACGGCGCGCCAATGGTAAAATCGCGATCCCCTTCACCGTAAATCCCGCGCGTGCCCGAAGAAACCCTGGTCGACGTCGAGTCCGTGAGCTTCGCTTACGGCAGGCGGCCCATCCTGAAGGGCATCTCGATGCGCATCGCGCGCGGCAAGGTCGTCGCGATCATGGGCATCTCGGGCAGCGGCAAGACCACGCTGCTGCGCGTGATCGGCGGGCAGCTCAAGCCCACCTCGGGGCGCGTGCGCGTGGCGGGCGAGGAGATCCACGCCCTCGACGACGAAGGCCTCTACCGCCTGCGCCGGCGCATGAGCATGCTCTTCCAGTTCGGCGCGCTCTTCACCGACATGAGCGTGTACGAGAACGTGGCCTTCCCGCTTCGCGAGCACACCCAGCTTCCCGAGGAGATGATCCGCGACCTGGTGCTGATGAAGCTCGAGGCGGTGGGCATGCGCGGCGCGCACAGGCTGCGCCCCGGCGAGCTCTCCGGCGGCATGGCCCGGCGCGTGGCGCTCGCGCGCGCGGTCGTGCTCGACCCCATGCTCGTCATGTACGACGAGCCCTTCGCGGGCCTCGATCCCATCGCGCTCTCGGTGATCGGCCAGCTCGTGCGCAAGCTGAACGACGCGCTGGGAGCGACCTCCGTCATCGTGACCCACGACGTGGTGGAGTCGCTGCAGATCGTCGACTACCTCTACTTCATCAGCGAGGGCGTGATCGTGGGCGAGGGCACGCCCGCCGAGATCCGCCGCTCGGGCGAGGCCTACGTGAAGCAGTTCGTGCACGGCGAGACCGACGGCCCGGTGCCGTTCCACTATCCCGCGCGGCCCTGGGCGGCCGACGTGGGGCTCGCGGAGGCGCGCCGTGCTTGACGTGAGGAAGCCGGTCGCGCGCCTGGGCCACAACGTGATCAACGGCATCTGGCGCTTCGGCTCCATGACGCGCTTCTTCGGCCTGGTGATCGCCTCGTCGGGCACGAGCTTCCAGCGCTTCCGGCTGGTGATGCGCGAGGTCTACTTCAGCGGCGTGCTCTCGCTCGTGATCATCATCGTCTCCGGCCTCTTCGTCGGCATGGTGCTGGGGCTGCAGGGCTTCGAGACCCTGCAGAAGTACGGCGCCACGGAGTCGATCGGCGTGCTGGTGGCGCTCTCGCTCGTGCGCGAGCTGGGGCCGGTGGTCTCGGCGCTGCTCTTCGCCTCGCGCGCGGGCAGCGCCATCACCGCCGAGATCGGGCTCATGAAGACCACCGAGCAGCTCACCGCGATGGACATGATGGCGGTCTCGCCCATGGCGCGCGTCATCGCGCCCCGGTTCTGGGCCGGCATCATCTCGATGCCGATCCTCTCGCTGCTCTTCTCCGCGATGGGGGTCTTCGGCGGCTACATCGTGGGCGTGGTGCTGATCGGCGTGGACAACGGCGCGTTCTGGTCGCAAATGCAGTCGCAGGTGGACTTCCGCTATGATGTGTGGAACGGCATCGTGAAGTCCTTCGTGTTCGGTATCGCGATCACCGTGATCGCCACCTTCGAGGGATACGACGCGCCGCCGACGGCCGAGGGCGTCTCGGGCGCCACCACGCGGACCGTCGTCACCTCGGCCCTCATGGTCCTCGCGCTCGACCTCATGCTCACCGCATTCATGCTGCGCGGCGAAAGCTGACACTCATGGAACGTACGACCATCGACCTCTGGTTCGGCGCCTTCGTCACCGCGGGCTTCGCGGCGCTGCTGGTGCTGGCGCTCAAGGTGGGCAACCTCGGCGCCGAGCGCGCCACCGAGACCTACCGCGTGGAAGCGCGCTTCGACAACATCGGCGGGCTCAAGGTGCGCGCGCCGGTGCGCAGCGCCGGCGTGCTGGTGGGCCGCGTGGCCGACATCCGCTTCGACAACGAGCGCTACCAGGCGCACGTCACCCTCGCGCTCGACCGGCGCTATTCGTTCCCGAGGGACACCAGCGCCTCGATCCTCACGTCGGGGCTGCTCGGCGAGAACTACGTGGGCCTGGACGCGGGCGGCGACGACAAGAAGCTCGCCTCGGGCGATCGCATCACCATCACGCAGTCGGCGGTCGTGCTGGAGAAGCTGATCAGCCAGGTCCTCTTCAGCAAGGCGCAGGAGTCGCCGGCCGCGGCGCCCCCGACGCCCGCGCCCGCGAAGAAGTAGCCGGAACCGCGCCCCCATGCGTTGAGTCGAAGCGGTTCAACCCCTCCACAGGAATCTCCCATGCTACGCACCCTAGCCCTGCTTGCCGCCGCGTTCATCCCGGCGCTCGCCCTGGCGCAGGAAGCGCCCGAGGCGCTCGTGAAGCGCGTCACCGACGAGGTGCTCACGATCATCAAGTCGGACAAGGACCTGCAGAACGGCAACATGACCAAGGTGGTCGAGCTCGCCGAGGCGAAGGTGCTGCCGCACTTCGACTTCGAGCGCATGACGCGCCTCGCGGTGGGCAAGAACTGGAAAGAGGCGAACGACGCGCAGAAGCAGGAGCTCGTGAAGCAGTTCCGCACGCTGCTCGTGCGCACGTACTCGAACTCGCTCAGCCAGTACCGCAACCAGACGATCGAGGTGAAGCCCGGCAAGTCGGGCGCCGGCGACAAGGAGGCGGTCGTGCGCACCTCGGTGATCCAGCAGGGCGGGCCGCCGATTCCCATCGACTACTCGATGGAGAAGACCGACGCGGACTGGAAGGTCTACGACGTCGTGATCGACGGCGCGTCGCTCGTGACCACCTACCGCGGCACGTTCAACGACCAGGTCCAGCGCGGCGGCATCGACGGCCTGGTGAAGGCCCTGCAGGAGCGCAACCGCGAGCCGCCGCGGCGCTCCGCGGCGCTGTGAGCACCCCCGCGGCGCCTGCCGAATCGCTCGCCCTCACGGGCGCGCTGTCGTTCGACACCGTCCCCGCGGTGCTCGCGCAGACGACCGAGTACGCCGCGCGCCCCGACCTGCCGCAGCGCCTCACGCTCGACTTCTCCGCCATCACGGCCGTGGACTCCGCCGCGGTGGCGCTCCTGCTCGACTGGAGGCGGCTTGCCGCGCGCCGCGGGCAGACGCTCGTCTTCGTGAACCTTCCCGCGAACCTGCTTGCGCTCGCCGAGCTCTACGGCGTGGCCGAGCTGATCCAGCCCCACGCCGCATGACGGTCGAGCCTTCTTCCATCGAGGAGTCGATCCGCGCGGGGCTGGAGTGCACCCACGTCGAGGTGCGCGGCGACGGCGCGCATTTCGAGGCCCTCATCGTGAGCCCGCGCTTCGCGGGGCTCGCGCGCGTGCGCCGGCACCAGCTGGTCTACGCGGCACTGGGCGCCCGCATGCACGGCGAGATCCACGCGCTGTCCATGCAGACGCTCGCGCCCGAGGAGTGGTCTGCCGGCTGATGTAGGCTAGCGTCGTGCAAAAACTCTCCATCCACGGCGGAACGCCGCTCGCGGGCGAGGTCCGCGTGGCAGGCGCGAAGAACGCCGCCCTGCCCATCCTCGCCGCCGCGCTGCTCACCGAGGCGCCCGTGCGCATCGCCAACGTGCCGGACCTGAACGACGTCCGCACCATGGTGAAGCTGCTCGAGCGCATGGGCGTGAAGGCGAAGCGCGCCGTGCACGGCGTGGAGCTCGAGGCCTCGGCGGTCGCCGAGCCGGTCGCGCCCTACGACCTCGTGAAGACGATGCGCGCCTCGATCCTCGCGTTGGGACCGCTCACCGCGCGCTTCGGCGAGGCGCGCGTGTCGCTGCCCGGCGGCTGCGCCATCGGCGAGCGGCCCGTGGACCTGCACATCAAGGGGCTCACCGCGATGGGCGCGCGCATCGCCATCGAGGCGGGCTACATCCACGCCACCGCCCCGCGGCTGAAGGGCGCGCGCATCTTCATGGACACCGTGACGGTGACGGGCACCGAGAACCTGATGATGGCGGCGTGCCTCGCCGAAGGCGAGACCGTCCTCGAGAACGCGGCGCGCGAGCCGGAAGTGGTGGACCTCGCCCGCTGCCTCATCGCGATGGGCGCGCGCATCCGCGGGCACGGCAGCGACGAGGTCGTGATCGAGGGCGTGGCGAAGCTGCACGGCGTGGAGCACTCGGTGATGCCCGACCGCATCGAGGCGGGCACCTTCCTCGCCGCGGCCGCCGCGACGCGCGGAGCCGTAACGCTCACGGACGCCCCCGTCGGCAGCCTCGACGCGGTGATCGACAAGCTGCGCGAGGCGGGCGCTGCCATCGAGGTGGGCGAGGGCACGGTGCGGCTCGCCATGCGCGCGCGGCCCAAGGCGGTGAGCCTGCGCACGGCGCCCTATCCGGGCTTTCCCACCGACATGCAGGCCCAGTTCATCGCGCTGAACAGCGTGGCCGCGGGCACCGCCCACGTGACGGAAACCATCTTCGAGAACCGCTTCATGCACGTGCAGGAGCTGCGCCGCCTGGGCGCGCGCATCGACATCGAGGGCAACACGGCGCTCGTCACGGGCGTGGACGCCTTGACCGGCGCCGCGGTGATGGCCACGGACCTGCGCGCTTCCGCGAGCCTCGTGATCGCCGCGCTGGTCGCCCGGGGCGAGACCGTGATCGACCGCATCTACCATCTCGATCGCGGCTACGAGCACATCGAGACGCGCCTTGCGCAACTGGGCGCGCGCATCACGCGGGTATCCTGACGCGATGATCACCTTCGCGCTCGCCAAGGGACGCATCTTCGAGGAGACGCTGCCGCTGCTCTCGGCGGCAGGCATCCGGCCGGCCGAGGACCCCGAGTCCTCGCGCAAGCTGATCCTCGCCACGCAGCGCCCCGACCTGCGCCTGGTCCTCGTGCGCGCCGCCGACGTGCCCACCTACGTGCAGCACGGGGCGGCCGACCTGGGCGTGGCCGGGCGCGACATCCTCGCCGAGCACGGCGGCCAGGGCCTCTACCAGCCGCTCGACCTGGGCATCGCCCGCTGCACGATGGTGGTGGCCGTGCCCGAGGGTTTCGACTACGCCGCCGCGGTGCGCCAGGGCGCGCGGCTTCGCGTGGCCACCAAGTACATCTCGACCGCGCGCGAGCATTTCGCCGCGAAGGGCGTGCACGTGGACCTCATCAAGCTCTACGGGTCCATGGAGCTCGCCCCGCTGGTGGGCCTCGCCGACGCGATCGTCGACCTGGTCGACACCGGCCAGACGCTGCGCGCCAACAGGCTGCGCGTGGTCGAGGAGATCATGCCCGTGTCGAGCCGGCTCATCGTGAACCCGGCGTCGATGAAGATGCAGCGCGCCGAGCTCGCGCCGCTCATCGAGTCGCTGGGGCGCGCCGCCGGTGGCTGAGCCGCGCCGCCTTTCCACGGCGCAGGCAGGCTTCGACGCGGCGCTGGAGGCGCTGCTCGCCTTCGAGGGCGCGATCGACGAGGGCGTGGAGCGCGCGACCGCCGAAATCCTGGAGGCCGTGCGCGCGCGCGGCGACGCGGCGCTGCTGGAATTCACCGCGCGCTTCGACCGCTGGAAGCCCGCATCGGCCGCGGCGCTCGTCGTGCCGCCGGGCGAGGCGCGCGCGGCGCTTGCCGCATTGCCCGGCGCCGAGCGCGAGGCGCTCGAGATCGCCGCACGGCGCATCCGCGCCTACCACGAGCGCCAGTCGCAATCGTCGTGGCGCATGGAAGGCGGCGACGGCACGGTCCTGGGCCAGCAGGTGACGCCGCTCGACCGCGTGGGGATGTACGTGCCGGGGGGAAAGGCGGCCTATCCCTCCTCGGTGATCATGGGCGCGATCGCGGCCAAGGTGGCCGGCGTGCCCGAGCTCGTGATGGTGACGCCCACGCCGGGCGGCGAGCTGAACGCGCCGGTGCTCGCGGCCGCCGCGCTCGCGGGCGTGGATCGCATCATCCGCGTGGGCGGCGCGCAGGCGATCGGCGCGCTCGCGTTCGGCACGCAGACGGTGCCCGCCGTGGACAAGATCGTGGGCCCGGGCAACGCCTACGTCGCCGCGGCCAAGCGGCGCGTGTTCGGCCGCGTCGGCATCGACATGGTGGCCGGGCCCTCCGAGGTCCTCGTCATCGCCGATGCGACCGCGAACCCCGACTGGGTCGCCATGGACCTCTTCTCGCAGGCCGAGCACGACGAGGTGGCGCAGGCGATCCTGGTCACGCCCGACGCGGGATTGCTGGACCGGGTCGCGCAGTCGATGCGGCGCCAGCTCGAGTCCATGCCGCGCCGCGCGATCATCGAGGCCTCGCTCGCCGCGCGCGGCGCGCTCATCCTCGCGCGCGGCCTCGACGAGGCCTGCGATCTCGCCAACCGCGTCGCACCCGAGCACCTCGAGCTCGCGGTGGCCGATCCCGACCGGCTCCTCGCGAGGATCCGCCATGCCGGCGCGATCTTCCTCGGGCACCACGCCTCGGAGTCGCTGGGCGACTACTGCGCCGGGCCCAACCACGTGCTGCCCACCTCGCGCACGGCGCGCTTTTCCTCGCCCCTGGGCGTGTACGACTTCCAGAAGCGCTCGAGCGTGATCGGCGTGAGCGCCGAGGGCGCGCGCCGGCTGGGCCCCGTCGCGGCCACGCTCGCGCGGGCCGAAGGGCTGGAAGCGCATGCGCGCAGCGCCGAGTGGCGCCTGAAGGGGGAGGCGTGAAGGGCCCCGCGGACCTCGTGCGCGAGGAGGTTCGCGCGCTCACCGCTTACCACGTGCCGCCGGCGGCGGGCCTCGTGAAGCTCGACGCCATGGAAAATCCCCATCGCCTTCCCGCGGAGCTCGCGCGCGAGATGGGCGAGCGCCTCGCGCAGGTGGCGGTCAATCGCTATCCCGATCCCACGGGCGCCGCGTTGAAGGCGAGGTTGCGCGAGACGATGTCGATCCCGGAACACCTCGACCTCGTGCTGGGGAACGGCTCGGACGAGATCCTGCAGCTCCTGACCGTCGCGCTCGCGCGCCGCGGCGCCGCGGTGCTCTCGCTCGAGCCCTCGTTCGTCGTGTACCGCCTGGCGGCGATCGCGGCGGGCCTGCGTTACGTGGGCGTCCCGTTGAATGCGGACTTCACGCTCGACGAGGCCGCGCTCGCGGCGGCGATCGAGCGCGAGCGCCCCGCGCTCACCTGGATCGCGTACCCGAACAATCCCACCGGCAACCTTTTCCCGCGCGAGGCGATCCTGCGCGCGGTCGAGGCGTCCCCGGGGCTCGTGGCGATCGACGAGGCCTACTACGCGTTCTCGGGGGGTGCCACGCTGCTCGACGAGGTGGGGCGGCATCCCAACCTCCTGCTCGTGCGCACGGTCTCCAAGCTGGGCCTCGCGGGGCTGCGGGTGGGCGTGGGCATCGCGACGCGCGAGTGGATCCAGGAGCTCGAGAAGCTGCGCATGCCGTACAACGTGAACGTGCTGTCGGCCGCGGCGGCCGACCTGCTGCTCGCGCATCGCGACGTCTTCGAGGCGCAGACGCGCGCCATCGTGGCGCAGCGCG
>Ga0335084_10000019_pt1 | contig 91103 bp, 75 predicted proteins | sample Lox_Sample_44_FD_206721 | JGI IMG/M metagenome (GOLD analysis project Ga0335084, IMG submission 206721) | Soil microbial communities from Loxahatchee National Wildlife Refuge, Florida, United States - Lox_Sample_4.4 | ecosystem: Environmental > Terrestrial > Soil > Wetlands | place: USA...
TGTTGGGCGGGTCGTTCCGCATGGTGACCACCTTCCCGTCGGCGAGTGCGGCGAGCACCAGCGGAGGGGCGGTGAGTGGAACGGCCTGGGCCGCGAGGTAGCTCCCGGTGACTGCGCCGTTGGCGTTGATCTGCAGGACCTCCTGCCCGGTGCTGTTGCCGCAGAAGACGTCGAGGAGCACCGCGAAGCTCCCGTCCGGGAAGGGCAGCAGCCGCTGCACGCTGCCGGCGAAGCAGCCCGCCCCGAAGATCGGGTCGGCGACGCGGTCCTGGGGGACGAAGAGGTTGGCGGGGAAGCCGAAGAACGCCCAGGCTGGACCGCAGCTGGTCGAGATGTCATTGGGGGCGAGATAGGTCCGCGCGCTGCCGTGCGAGCCCGCGGTCCCTCCCGGGGTGGGCGGACCGAGCGCGAGGGTGGTGCTGGTGCCGACGGCGGTGGTCGGTGCGCCGTCGACCAGCGACAGACAGCTGACCGTCTGGGTCGCGGTCGGGGCCGCATAGAAGCACCCGTCCTGAGAGCCGGTGAAGGTGTCGGGGAGACAGAGCAGGTCGTCCAGGCGGGTGAGGATCTGACCCTGGACCCCGCCGTCGGTGAGGGGAGCCACCAGCGGGAAGGGGACCGTGTAGCTGGCCGCGGCCCGCACCTGGCCCTCCGGCTCCCCGAGCGCGAGGACGTCGCTTCCGCCGCGCTGGACCGTGCTCGGACGGGCCAGGAGGACCCGACCGCGGGTGTCGAACTCCAAAGCGAAGTACCCGGCGTCGGCGGGGAAGGCGGTTCCGGCGTCCGCGGCCACGCCGCCCGGGGGGAGCACGGGGCCGACCACCCGGACCTTCGGCGCATCGAACGGGACGTAGGTGCCGTCCGAGCTGCGGAAGAAGCCGGGGAGCCAGTCGGCGGTGGCGCCGGGCACCGCGTCGCGGGTGCCGAGCGGGAGCTGGACCCCCGCGGGCGTGGCGACCGGGTTGGCGGCGGCGGTCGCGATTCGCCCGGGAACCGAGCGGCTCCAGAGCACGCGGCTGAGCAGCACACCCTGCTCGAGGTGACTGGCGTTCCCGTTGGTGGCCCGGGCGTCCACCGTGATGCTCACCGAGCGCTCCACCTGGGAGAGCACCTCGAACGGAACGTTGAACGGGTCGCCGGCGTAGGTGTCGATGCCCAGACCGGGCGTGGTGAGGAAGGTCACGTCGTACAGGGGCGCCCCGCCGTCGGGGTTGGCGCGCTGGACGATCCCGTCGGCCTCCCGCCCGGCGAGCCGCACCGTCGGTGGAAGCAGCAAGGGCCGGTCGCTGCCGACCGCGAGTTGCAGCGGGGCGAGCGGTACCACGCGCTCGGGTAGCACCGCGGAGAGCGCGGCGGTGGTGGTGTCGAGGAGCACGCCGATGCTCTTGCTGCTCACGTGGCCCAGGCGATCTACGGCGATGAAGGTCAGCTCGAGCTGACCGAACCCGCCGTCTGCCGAGGCGCTGGTCACCAGGCTGCAGCGGGTGAAGTCGACGATGCCGGTGTACGGGGCGACGTTCCAGGTGAAGACCCCGGTCCCCGGTGCAGCGCCACAGACGACGGTCACCGACGCCACGCCGTTCACCGAGACGGCGTCGACGTTCACCGGGGCGTTGAGGGGGATGGTCTGCCCCTCCCGCGGGGAGCGGATGGTGAGGTCCGGGCCCACGCCGCCGTCGGCGGCCACCTCGGGCAAGGCGAGGTCGCGGCAGGCCCCGAGGAGGCCGGCCAGGGCGGACAGCGCGAGGGCACTCCGTGTCGCCACGGTCACGGACACCCCCTGCTCCGACCGCGCCGCCGCACTCTAGCGAGGGCGCCGCTCCCCCGGCGAGGAAAGGTGCCCGGTCAACCGGGACCCGGGGGGCGACGGCCGACGTGGCGCCACCTCCGGGGGGTTCTGTAGAGTCGCAGAGTCGGGTCCGTTCGCGTCGGGGCGAGGCGCTCTCGAGGGGCGGCGCTCCACCAGGGGGTTGACCGTGATGTCACTTCGGGTGGCGCTGCTGGTCGCGCTCGCTTCCTCCGCGGCGATGGCGGCGGACAACCGTCCAAACCTCCTGGTCCTCGACCTCGAGCCCAGGGGCGTCGGCCTCCCCGAGTCGCAGGCGGCGACCGGGAGCGTGGTGCGCGGGCTCCGGCAGCTCGAGGTGTTCCAGGTGCTCAGCTCGGACGACGTGCGGCAGCTGCTCGCCCTGGAGCGGACCCGGCAGCTCTCGGGCGCGAAGGCGGAGAGCAGCGTGGGTCAGCTCGGCGCGGCGCTGAATGCCCCCAACGCGGTGGTGGGCAGCGTGACCCGGGTGGGCGGGAAGCTGCAGGTGGAGATCCGTCTGATCGACTCGCCGACGCAGAAGGTCCTCAGCCAGAAGAGCCTCAACCAGGCCACCGTGGAGCAGGTGGCCGCGCAGCTGCCGGGGCTGGCGCAGGAGCTGATGGCGCCGCTGCTCCGCGAGCAGCAGGGCTTCCTGGTGGTGAGGTCGCGGGAGGAGGCGGCGGAGGTCCTGGTCGACGATACGCTGGTGGGAAGCATCCCCCTCAAGGGATCGATCGACCTGTCCCGGGGCGTGCACCGGCTCACCGTGCGCAAGGACGGCTTCATCGCCCAGACGCGCTCGGTGCGCATCGAGCCCAAGCAAACCACCGTCGAGGAGGTCGAGCTGGCGCCCTCGTCCGACTACGCGAAGGTCTACAAGGACAAGTACGGGAAGATGCGGGTCGGGGCGTGGATTGCCACGGGCGTGGCCGTCGCCGGCATCACCACGGCGGTGGTGATGAATGCCTCGGCCTCGAGTCAGTACGACGACGAGTTCAAGCCGCGCCAGGCGTGGCTCCAGGGTGCGGCCGGCACCGGGCCTCAGACCAAGCCGCCGGAGATCGCCAACAACCCTGCCGCCAGCGCCGCCTGGGACAGCTGCACGACCACCGGAGCAGCCGCGTGCAAGCAGGCGGCAGAGGACGCGAAGAGCAGCGTGCAGGTGAAGCAGTGGGTGGCCATTGGGGCGGGGGTGATCGGCGTGGCCTCGGCAGGGGTTGCCACCTGGCTGTGGCTCAGCGGGAAGGACCCGAACCGCTACGCAGACGTGGTGGCGGGCGTGAGCCCGAACGGGCAGGGCGGCATGACGCTCGCGCTCGCCGGCCGATTCTGACCCGTCGGAGGTGTCCGCCGGAGGTGTCAAACACCTCTGTCGGCCGCCGCTCGGCCTGGGGATCTCCACCCGTTCCCACAGGGGCGGGTGCAGGTTTACCCAGCCTTTCCACAAGGATTCCCACAGCTATGAAATGTTCCGTCTGGACTGCTTGCCTCTGGGGCAGGCGGGCGCTAGGGTGCGACCCCGATGCGGCTGGCAGAGCAGCAGGATCCCCGGAAGAAGCGGATCGAGCGGGAGCGGGTGCTCGACGCATGGCCGTTGCCAGCGCAGGCCGCGGTGCCCGAAGCCGACGAGCCGCTGGACCGCTCCGCGGAGGGCGAGGACGAGCCCATCACCGAGAAGGTGCCAGCGGCGCCCGCTCCCAAGCCCGGCCGGTCTTAGGGGTCCATCCCCGGCCAGGCGTTCGGGTCTAGACCGTGGCTGGCGCGACCGAGTCGGTCTGGAGCGCGAGACCCCGGCCGTCCGGCGTGACGTCGAACTTCGCCACGCCGCCCGCCTGGAGCGCTCCGAACAGCACTGCCTCCGCCAGCGGCTTCTTCAGCGCCTGGTCCACGAGCCGCGCCATCGGCCGGGCGCCGAACGCCGGGTCGTAGCCGTTCTCCGCAAGCCAGGCGCGCGCGGCCGGCGTCAGCTCGAGGGTGACCTTCTTGTCCGAGAGCTGCGCCTGGAGCAGCCCGACTTCCTTGTCGACCACCTTGAGGATGGTCTCGGGGCCGAGGCCGGAGAAGAGAATCCACCCGTCGAGCCGGTTGCGGAACTCGGGGGTGAAGGTCCGCTCGATGGCTTCCTTGGCCTTGGAGGTGTCGATGAGCTGCTCCCCACCCCCGAAGCCGATGGTCTTGCTGCTCATCTCCCGCGCCCCGGCATTGGTGGTGAGGATGAGCACCACGTTCCGGAAATCCGCCTTCCGACCGTTGTTGTCGGTGAGCGTGGCGTGATCCATGACTTGAAGGAGGATGTTGAACAGGTCGGGGTGGGCCTTCTCGATCTCGTCCAGCACCACCACCGAGTAGGGGTGCTTCCGGACCGCGTCGGTGAGGAGCCCGCCCTGGTCGAAGCCCACGTACCCCGGCGGCGCGCCGATGAGCCGGGACACGGTGTGCTTCTCCGAGTACTCGCTCATGTCGAAGCGGAGGAACTCCACCCCGAGCACCCGGGCAATCTGCTTGGCCAGCTCGGTCTTTCCCACGCCGGTGGGGCCGCTGAAGAGGAAGCTGCCGATGGGCTTCTCGGGGCTGCGGAGCCCGCTCCGCGACAGCTTGATGGCCGAGACCAGCTCGTGGATTGCCGGGTCCTGCCCGAAGATGACGCTCTTCAGTGCCGGCTCGAGGTTGGCCAGCGCCTCGCGGTCGGAGTGCGAGACGCTCTTCTGCGGAATCTTGGCGATCTTGGCGACCACCGCCTCCACGTCGGTGGCGGTCACCCGGTGAGTCCGCTCCTTCTCACCGCGGAGCCGGTCGGCGGCGCCGGTCTCGTCGACCACGTCGATGGCCTTGTCGGGGAGGAAGCGGTCGTTGATGTACTTGGCGGAAAGCTCGGCGGCGGCGCGAATCGCGTCCTCGTCGTACTTCACGCCGTGGTGCTCCTCGTACCGGGACTTCAGCCCCTGGAGGATGAGCACGGTGTCCTCGACGCTCGGCTCGCCGACCTCGATCTTCTGGAAGCGGCGCGATAGCGCCCGGTCCCGCTCGAAGCTTGCCTTGTACTCCTGGTAGGTGGTGCTCCCGATGCAGCGCAGCCTGCCGGAGGCGAGCACCGGCTTCAAGAGATTGGAGGCGTCCATGCTCCCGCCGGTGGTGGCTCCGGCGCCGACGATGGTGTGGATCTCGTCGATGAAGAGGATGGACCCGGGCTGCTTCTGCAGCGCCTTGAGCACCGCCTTCAGCCGCTCCTCGAACTGGCCACGGAACTTGGTCCCGGCGAGCAGGGCGCCCATGTCCAGGGAGTAGATGACCGCGCCCTGGAGCGGCTCGGGAACCTTCTCCTCGTGAATGCGCAGCGCCAGCCCCTCGGCGATCGCGGTCTTCCCCACCCCGGTCTCGCCCACGTAGATGGGGTTGTTCTTCCGGCGGCGGCAGAGGACCTGGATGGTGCGCTCCAGCTCCTTCTCCCGGCCGATGAGCGGATCGATGCGCCCTTCCTCGGCCTCCACCGAGAGGTTGACGGTGTAGGCCCGGAGAGGGTCCTTCTGGGTCCCGCCGTCCTCCTCTCCGCCGAGCCCGCCCGAGCCGTCGCCCTCCTCCTCGCCGTCCGGGCCCTTGGAGATGCCGTGCGAGAGGTAGTTCAGGAGATCCAGCCGGGTGATGCCCTCCTGCTGGAGGAGGAAGAGCGCATGGCTCTCATCCTCGCGGAACATGGCCACCAGCACGTCGCCGCCCTCGATGACCTTCTGCTCGGCGGAGAGGGCGTGGATGGCGGCCCGCTGGAGCACCCGCTCGATGCCGATGGTCTGCTGCGGCTCGGCGCTGACGCTGTCCGGGAGCCGCTCCACCGTCTCGGCGAGGAACTTCTCCAGCCGCTGGCGAAGCCGCTTCACGTTGGCTCCGCAGGCAAGGAGGATCTTCTGGGTCTTTGGCTCGCGGGTGAGCGCGAGGAGGAGGTGCTCGAGCGTCAGGTACTCGTGACGCATCTTCTTCGCGTCCGAGATGGCGTCCCGGAAGCTGGCCTGCAGCTCCTTGGCGATGAGCGGCGTTGCCACGGTTCTAGATCTCCTCCGGTTCCATCGTCAGGCGGAGCGGAAACTCGTGCTCACGGGCCAGCGCCTCCACGACCTCTATCTTCGTTCGTGCCACATCATAGGTATAAACGCCTGCCACTCCGATGCCCGAGTTGTGCACGTGGAGCATGATCGCCACCGCTTCGGACTCCGACTTGTGGAACACCTCGCGGAGCACCGCCACCACGAAATCGCGGGTGGTGTAGTTGTCGTTGTGAAAGAGGACCTTGTAGAGCTGCGGACGCTTGAGCTTTCGCTCGCTCTTGCTCTCGGTGACGACTCCGCTGTCCGGATCCACGCGCTCGGGCATCGGCCTACCTTCTAGTCCTTGAACCCGGTCTCCGCCCGCCACGCCGGCAGGCCGGTCTGGATGGCAGCCCGCTCATGGGCCAGGAACTCGCGCACCGCCCGGTCCAGCCCCCGGTGGAACAGGGCGTGGGCGCTGTAGGTGAGGCTGGGGGTGAAGCCGCGGACCAGCTTGTGCTCGCCGCCGGCGCCCGGCTCGAACCGGAGGAGCCCGCGCCGGACCACCTCGTCCATCCCGGCGTAGAGGCAGACGTTGAAGTGCAGGAAGGGAAGCTCCTCGAAGCATCCCCAGTAGCGTCCGTAGAGAACCCGGTCGCTCGAGAGGTTGAAGGCGCCGGCCACCACCCGGTCCCCGGCCCGCGCCTGCACCAGCTCCACCCGGTGCCGGAACCGCTCCAGGATCCGGGCGAAGAAGCGGGGACTGAGGTAGCGACGTCCCCAGGCGAACTTGTCCACGGTGCTGGCGTAGAGCCGGAACGTCTCCTTCGGGTCGGCGTCGGCCAGAGCGTCCCCCCGGAGTACCCGGATCTCCAGGCCCTGCTCGCGGGGGGCGCGGCGCTCGCGCCTCAGCTGGTTGCGCCGCTTGCTGTTGAAGCGCTGCAGCACGTCCTCGGGCGCACGGTAGCCCTCGTTCAGGAAGTGGTACTGCACGCCCTGGCGCAGGGCGAAACCCAGTGGCTCGAGTGCCAGCGCCTCGGCCTCGGTGGGGAACAGCACGTGCACGCTGGACAGCCGCTCCTCGCGCGCCAGCTCCAGGGCACCGCGGGCGAGCTCCAGCCTCCGCGCTGCTCGGTCCTCCCCCGGAGCGACCAGGAAGCGGCTCCCGGTCGCGGGTGTCAGCGGCGCGGCGATGACCAGCTTGGGGTAGTAGGGCACCCCCGCGCGCTCCGAGGCGGTGGCCCAGGAGAAGTCGAAGACGAACTCGCCGCTGCTGTCGGTCTTGAGGTAGGCCGGGGCGGCGGCAACGAGGCGGTTCCCGCGCCACAAGGTGAGGTGGCGGGGCTCCCAGCCCGAGGACGGGGCCACGCTCCCGCTCGTCTCCAGCGCCTCCAGCCACCGCCACTCGAGGAACGGCGCGGCGTCGCCGTCGACCAGCGCGTTCCAGGCAACCTCCGGGACCTCGGAGATGCCCCGGTGGACCTTGAGCTGGGTGGGAAGGGACTGCGACATCGGTTCGGGCTGCCCCGTCACGGTGGGGCGGAGATAACGATACACCCGGTGTGGCCGCCACGCGCCCCGGTGACACCTCGGCGGCGCTCCGGGTTCCGGACACACCTGCGCTCATGGTGGGAAGAACGCCCGAGGGGGCGGCCAGGCACAGCCCCGCTCCTCGAGCATCTCGGTGCGGCCGTCAGCGCGTCAGCTCTCGGGCGAGGAGCTGACCGGCGACCGCCAGGCCGGCCCGGGCCCGCGCCTTCCCGGCGTCGGTCTCCATCACCCGCCCCGCCGCGTCGCTCGCCGTCCCCGCTGCCAGGTCGGCGAGGAGGAGGAAGGCGCCCAGGTCGGGGGTGACCGGCACCGCACGACCGGGGCGGAGCGGCCGGTCCCGGAGGCTCTTGGCCACCTTCTCCAGCAATCCTTCCTCGTCCAGCTTCTTCGTGCCGCCGAGCAGCGCTTGCCAGGTGGCGGCGAGCAGCTCCTCGAGCAGCGGTCCGGACAGAGCGCTGTTCAGCCGCGCGGCGGCCTCCTCGTGCTCGAGGTGGTGCGCCTCGGCGAAGGTGGGGGCGAGCTTGGCGACCACGATGGCGCGCGTGGCGAGGTGAGCGAGCCGGGCGGGGTATCGCATGACCGGGGAAGGATGCCGGCGGCGCAGGCGCGCGCGCAACGTGGTGGTCCACTCCGGTGGACACCTCGTCTCCGGCTCGGGACCGGTCGAGGGGCCGCCGAAGGTCTTGACACCTTCGGGAAGTCCCGTCGGAGGTGTTTGACACCTCGAGCCTGGGACACCTCGAGCCTGGCCCGTCGGAGGTGTTTGACACCTCGGGCCTGGACACCTCGGGCCTGGACACCTCGGGCCTCGAGACGCTGCCGTCTCGGGCCCCGGCAGCGAGCGATTCTCCCGTTGCATCACCCCGACGAAGCGCGGAACCTCGCCCAGGTGTGCTCGGCCATCCGGCTGCTCCTGTCCGTCGCCCTGCTGTGGGGCGGCTACGCGCTGGCGCAGGACGGGGGCGTCTCCAGCGCCTCGAGCCTGCTCCTGCGCGCCGGCAAGCTCCTGGACGTGAAGGCCGGCCGCTCGCTGAGCGATCAGGGCATCCTGGTCTCCGAGGGCCGCATCGTCGCCGTTGGCCCCTGGGAAGGTCTCCGGGGCCGGTCGGCCGGCCGGGTGCTGGACCTCTCATCGGCCGTCGTGCTGCCCGGCCTCATCGATGCGCACACCCATCTGCTCGCGAACATCCCGGACACCGCCGGTGGCTACACGCTGGTCCTGGCCACGCGCGAGCCGGCGTACCGCGCGCTCGAGGGTGCGGCCCACGCCCGGGCCACGCTGCTGGCGGGCATCACCACCGTGCGCGACGTCGAGAGCGAGGGCAGCGGATTCGCCGACGTCGCGCTCCGGAATGCCATCGCCGCCGGCCTGGTCGACGGCCCGAGGATGCTGGTGGCCACGCGCGGCATCGCCGCCGTCGGCGGCTATCTCCCGATGGGGCTGAACCCGGAGGTCGCCGAGCTGCTGACCGGCGCGCAGATGGTGAGCGGAGTCGAGGACGCCCGCCGGGCGGCACGGGAGCAGATCCGCGGCGGCGCGGATCTCCTCAAGGTGTACGCGGACTGGCCGGACCGGCGGCTCGGCCGGTCCCGGCCGACGCTCACCGTGGAGGAGATCCGCGCGGTGGTGGAGGAAGCCCACCGCGGCGGGCGAAAGGTCGCCGCGCACGCGATGAGCCCCGCAGGCATCGTCAACGCGGTGAACGCCGGGGTGGACTCCATCGAGCACGGCCACGAGGCGGACGAGGCCGCGCTCAAGCTCATGGCCTCCCGGAACGTTCCGCTGGTCCCGACCATCCTCCCGATCCAGACCTGGGCGGAGAAGGCCACCGGCGAGGGGCGAGAGCTCGGGATTCGGCAGCTCGAAGCCCTTCGCAAGCTGCTGGCCAGCGCCCGACGGCTGAAGGTCCGTCTGGTCTTCGGCTCCGATCCCGCGAGCCGGGAGACGCACGGGCGCAACGTGGAGGAGCTGGTCGCGATGGCGCGCCTCGGCGTGCCACCCCTCGAGGTGCTCCGGTCGGCGACCATCGACGCGGCGGCGCTGCTCGATCTCTCCTCCGAAATCGGCACGCTCGAGGTGGGCAAGCAGGCCGACCTCATCGCGGTGGAAGGCAATCCGCTGGAGGACCTCGCGGCGCTCCGGAAGGTCAGCCTGGTGATGCGCGCGGGGAGGGTGTACCGGGAGGGCGTCACCTCGACGCGCTGAGGAAGGGCGAGACCTGTCCGAGAGCGAGTGGTTTGCGCTCAACCGCGCGTCCGGCCGCTTGCGCGTGCGCCGCTTCGGGCGGAGCCTGCCGCTGGCCTCCGGCTCGTCGCCCGCCACCCCCGCTGAACGCCTCGCCGGGGCCTCAGAAGAGCCAGACACCCTGGCGGACGCAGGCCCTCAGGACGATCTGCTTGAGCTGCGGCTCGCCGATGTTCCGGAAGGCCGCCCGCGCGCCGCCGAGGTCGTGCCGCTGGCAGGCCGCCCGCGCCTGGATGGCATATCCGAGCGGCGTCTTCTGCACGAAGAAGCTCTGGTCCACCAGCCGCGCGGCGTCGAGCGGCTTGTTCTTCGCCAGCGCCTCCTCGGCCTGGTCGAGCAGCTTGCGCGCCTCGGGCTTGATGCCGTCGGAGGTGGCCGGCGGCGGTGCGGGCGGCTCGGGCTCCACGGCCTTCGCCGGCTCGGCCGAGGCGACGGTGGGCTGGGGCCCGGTGGCCTTCGCCGTCTCGGGGCGGGCGCGGTGCTGGTGGGGCGGCGCCTTCTCGCGGACGGCCGTGGCACCCTCGGGGTGCCTGTGGTCCGGGGGAACCGGTTCTCTCGTCCCGGCCGGCTCGGCAGGGCGTGCCGCAGGCTCCGGATGCGCGGGCCCGACGGGCGGTGCCGGAGGAGGCTCGATGCGCTTCACCGGCTCGAGCGGGCCCAGGCTCGCCACCTGCGTCCGGGGCGCTGGGGCCCGCTTCGAGGCCCACAGGACGCCTGCTCCGCCCAGGGCCACGCCCACCACCGCCATTGCCCCCAGGAAGGGCCAGATGCGTCGTGGGGGCGGCTCCGGCAGGGCCGGAGGGACGGTCACCGCGCCCGAGCGAACCGGCTCGGCAGACGAGGCGCGCGTCTTCGGCCACGAGGCGGTGGGCCCGGTGGGGCGGGGGGTGTGGGTCGGCTCGAGCGGCTGCCCCAGCGCGGAGTCCACGCCCAGTGGCCGTCCGGTATGGAAGCTGTGCAGCGGCCGTCCGGTCAGCTCGAGGATGAAGGCACCGATGTCCTGAGGCCGCGCGGCGGGGTCCTTCTGCAGCGCGCGCTCGACCGCCGAGAGCACGTTCTGCGGAAGGGCGGGGGCTAGCTCGCGGAGCGGGGTGGGCTCGCCGTGGACCACCCGGTAGACCACCTCGGCCAGCGAGCCGCCGGCGAAGGCCGGCTGTCCACCGAGCATCTCGTAGACGATGGCGCCGACCGCGAACACGTCGGTGCGGGCGTCGACCGTGGTGTTCTTCCCGGTGGCCTGCTCGGGGGACATGTACTGCGGCGTCCCCATCAGGATGGCGTCCTGGGTGCGGAGCGACTGGCTGCCGCGGATCTTCGAGATGCCGAAGTCCAGCACCTTCACCCGGGTGGGCACGTCCTCCTCGGGGGTGCAGAGAAAGACGTTGTCCGGCTTGAGGTCGCGGTGGACCACGCCGACGCGGTGCGCGGCCTGGAGCGCCGAGCCGATCTGCCGGGTGATGGCCAGCGCCTCCTCGAGCTGGAGACGTCCGCCGGCCAGCCGCGCGGCCAGCGTCTCGCCCTGGAGGTACTCGAGGACGATATAGGGCTGGCCGGTGGGGAGGGTGTTGAAGTCGAGCACCTCGACGATGTTGGGATGGCCCAGGCGGGAGGCGATCTCCGCCTCGCGGCGGAAGCGCTGGAGCATCTCCTCGCCACCCGCCGCTGCGTCGAGCAGCACCTTCACCGCGACGTGCTTGCCCGGGAGGCGAAGATGCTCCGCCGCCCAGACCGCGCCCATCCCGCCGCGTCCGATGAGGGCCTGGATGCGGTAGGTCTCGCCCAGCACGGCACCCACGTCGAGCACGTCGCGGCCAGCGTCCATCGGCAGGGCTGGACTATACTCGCCCGCCGACCGTGACACTCCCGCCAGCGGTTGCCCTCGCCCTGCTGCTCCGTCTGTCCCTCGCGGCCGAGCCGGCTACGGACCCCCTCGACGTCGCGGCGGTCCGCGACAAGCTGGTGGTGGTCGAGGACGGGCAAGGTCACTACATCGCCGTCGTCCCCTTCGGGGACAGCATCTGGGACCACCTCTACTGGTCCCAGGATGGCAAGGACTTCTTCCAGCAGCGGGTCTTCGGGGGCGGGTCGAGCGGGACCGAGTCGTTCGACCGCAGCTTCTGGGAGCCGCGGGTGCGCAACCGCAACGGGGCGAGCTTCGGGATGCACGAGGGAGGCTACAAGCTCTGGTGCGGAGAGCGGACCACCGAGTTCAAGGCGCTGGAGCAGGGCAAGGCGACCGCGTTGCTCGCCGGGGCGAAGTTCCATCCGCCGCGCTGGAAGTACCGCGCCTACGCGCTCGCCCGCGACGACGCCGGGACCTACTACTATGTCGATCGCCGCCGGGACGAGGGCAGCATGGAGTTCCGCCTCTACTCGGGACAGCGCGGCTCGATGAAGCCCTTGAAGATGGTGAACGTGGTGAGCGACTCGGAGGGGGACATCTTCTCCACCAAGAGTGGCGAGCTGCGCCTGGTGCTCGACAAGAAGGAGAGCGCCTGGGTGCAGAAGGGGAAGCGCCAGCAGCTGAAGAGCCTGCCTGTTGAGGACAACGTGCCGCTCATCTACGCCGACCTGGGCGTCTACAGCGGCCAGCCGCTCGGCACGCCCTGCGACCTGCTCTAAGAGAGCGGCGAGGGGCTACTTCAGCCGCACCTCGAAGGTGGGGGAGGCCACGGTGCGGCCGTCGGGCAGCACCGCGTCCACGTTCCACAGAAGCCCCCCGCCGGCCGCCCGCTGCCCCACGCCCCCGGGCAGCTTGAGCTCGCGCCCCGACACCCCGACCGCCTGGTGGACGACCACGAGGTCCGGGGTGAGCACGGTGACGTTGTAGCTGCTGGCGCCGGGGACCTCGGACCAGCGGAGCACGGCGTCACCGGCGGGCTGGACCGGCGGCGACTCGGCCTGGACCGTGGCGGCTGCGCCGCTCCCCCGCTCCACCGGCGGAAGTCGCGGTGGCTCCGGGCGGACCATCACCCACAGGGCGACGGCGGCGACGGCCGACAGCGCGATCGGCACGAAGGACCGCCCACGCAGCCGAGTCCGGGCCGGCATTGTGCTGACCAGCGGCCGGATGGTCGGCGTGTCGTCCGCCACCGGGCCGGCCTCACCGGCTGCGCGCCGGACGTCGGCGAGGATGCGCCAGGCCTCCGCGCACTCTGCGCAGCGGGCCCCGTGGTCGACCAGCGCGCGGACCCGCTCGAAGGGGAGCGCTCCGGTGGCGGCTGCCCAGTACTCCTGGGCCGGCGGACAGGCGGCGGCGTCGGTCTGGGGCAGCGCGGCGCGGAAGCGCTGCTCGAGGTCATCGGCCGGCTCGGTCATGTCTGTCCCCCCGCGAGGCAAGCGCGCAGATCCGCCAGTCCACGGTACACCAGATTTTCGGCCTGCTTCTGCGTCCATCCGAGCGTGGTGGCCACCTCGGCCGTGCGAAATCCCTGCAGATGCAAGGTGACGGCGGCGCGCCGCCGGTCTTGAAGCCCGCGAAGACAATCGAGGATCTCCGAGCGCGCCTCCGGCCCGGGCGTGCCCCCTTCCCCGCGGTCCAGCTGCTCGGATTGGCGCTGCTGACGCCGAAACCGCCGAATCTCGTCGATGACCACCGTGTACGCGACTCTCCAGAGGTAAGACGCTCCCCGGGGGGTGCTTCCCTCACCCGCCGGTCGCTCCAGGAGGCGAACCAGCGCCATCTGGACGAAATCTTCCCGGTGGGCTGCCAGTGCCGGGGGGCAGTGCCGCTCGACCGCACGGATCAAGACCTGGCGGATCCGTTCGAGGCTTTCCGGGTCTGGATCCTTCGAGCCGTCGTCCCGCGGGGGAGCCATGCCGTGCTTCCGAGGTAAGCACAGGCTTCCGGTTCGGGTAACCTCTCGCCGCGCGATGCACGGGGAGTTTTTGCCAGCGATCGTCCGGGTTTTCGGACGGTGGGGAGTCCTGATCGTCCTGGGTCTGGGCGGCGGCGGTGAGGCGCGGGCCGGCGCCCACCCGCTGGCGGAGTGCCGGGCACAGGTGCGTCAGCAGCCGCGCTCTCTGAAGGGGTACATCTGCCTCCTCGCGCACCAGGGCGACGGGCGCACCGGGGCGCTCCGGTTCCTGGACGCGCGGATGCGGCTCGACCCGCAGAACCCGCGGCCCCACCTGTATGCGGGCATTCTCCGGACGCTCGCCGGGGAGGCGGTGGACGACCGCGAGTGGCGGATGGCCATGGCGGGGTTCGCGCGCGAGCACGAGCCCGCCGGGGAGGTCTACGCCGCCACCTCGCTGGTCTCCGCCCGGTGCATCGGGAGGGCCCGGTGCGACCGCGAGACCCTGGCGTTGCTCTGGCGCGCCCGGGAGCTGGCGCGCACCTCGGGCCGGGTCGATCTGATGCAGGTCACGGAGATCTGGACGATGAAGGTCTCCTTCGCGCTCGACGACATGGACGGCGCCGAGGGGGCCGAGCGGCGGCTGCTGGCGCTCGGCCCTCCGCGTTCGCTCTGGCTCAAGTCCGAGACCCTCCAGGCGCGGGCGCACCTCGCGGCCAGTCTCGAGGACCACGCGCGACGGCGGACGTTCTACGCCGAGCTGCTGGACACGCTCGACCCGGACGATCCGCGCCGTCCAGCGGCCCTGGGGGGACTGGCTGCCGCCACGCTGCATCTGGCCATGCAGCGCCTCGAGAGCCGCGACACCGCGGAGCGCCTGCTGCGGCAGGCCATTGCCGAGCAGGAGCGCGCGGGTGTCCCCCTGATGTACGCGGAGACCGGATACCTGTCGTCGCGGGTGCAGCTGGCGATGCTCCTCGGGCCCACTCCGGAGTCCTTCTCGCTCCTCGGCTCCACGCTGCAGGCGCAGCTGTCTCGCGGCTCCTGGCGCACGCCGCTGTACCCGAGGCTGTCGCTGGCCGAGCTGCTGGCCACCGCAGATCCCCCGCGGCTCGAGGAGGCGATGCAGGTGGCCGAGGAAGCGGTCCAGTACGAGTTCGCCCACGACGGCGACTTCGAGCAGGCGCGGGCGCTGGTCCTCCGTTCCCGCATGCGGTTCCGGCGGGGCCAGTTCTCGCCCGGCCGGGCCGACGGGCTCGCGGCGCTGGACCACGCCGAGCGTCTCCGCGAGCAACAGCGCGCGATGCCGCTGCGACTCCGCTACGCGCAAACCCTGTCCTTCGCCTACCAGTCGCTGGCCGGGGCGCTCACCCGCTACCGGCCGGTGGACGACGGCGCATCTCTGGACGACGCGTTTCAGGTCATGGAGCGGCTGAGGGCGCGGGGGCTCATGGAGACGCTCCTCGCCGAGGACCGCGGGGGCGAGCCCCTCCCCCGTCAGTCGCCGACCCTGGCAGTCGTCCGTGGCCAGCTCACTCCGGCAGAGGCGCTCCTCTCCTTCCAGGTCTGGCGCCCCGAGCCGACGATGGACGCGCCCTACCGCGAGGGCAGCTCGTGGGTCACCGTCGTCACCTCGGGCCGGGTGGAGGCCTTTCCCATCCCCAACGCGGATCTACTCGAGCCGCAGATCCGCGCCTGGACCGGGCTGCTGGCGCGGCGCGATGGCACCGACCGCGTGTCGGGCGCGAAGCTCTACCGCGAGCTGCTCGCTCCGGCGCTCGCCGCGTTGCCGCCGGGCATCGAGCGGCTGGTGGTGGTGCCCGACGGGCCGCTCCATCGGCTGCCCTTCGACGCGCTCTCCGCAGGCCCGGGCGCTCCGTACCTGGCCGAGCGGTTCGCGGTGTCCATCGCGCCATCGGCGTCGCTCTGGGTCCGGTTCCGGGCGGCTCCCCGGCTCGCTCCGGGCAGGCTCCTGGTGCTCGCCGATCCCTCGGAGGGCTCGGCCGACCGGGCCATCCTCCGCGACTCCACCGGCGTCTTCGGCGCGCTGGTGCATGCCCACCGCGAAGCGGAGGTGGCGCTGTCCGCCTTCCCGACCGGCAGCGAGCTGCGGACCGGTCCACCGGCGTCCGAAGCGTTCCTTAAGTCGGCCAGCCTGGAGGGCATCTCGCTGCTCCACCTGGCCACCCACGCCATCGCCGACGAACGGGACCCCGAGCACGCGGCGGTGGTGCTCGCCCCGGGGAGCTCGGCGGAGGACGGCCGGCTCGAGCCGCAGGAGATCGGCCGGCTTCCGCTGGGAGGGAAGACGGTGGTGCTGGCCGGGTGCGAGACCTCGGCCGGGCCGCTGTTCCGAGGCGAGGGGGTGATGAGCCTCGCCCGGGCGTTCTTCGGCGCCGGAGCCTCCGCGGTGGTGGGAACCCTGGACCGAGCGCGGGACGACGAGGCCAGCGTCTTCTTCTCCTCGCTCTACCGGGCGCTGGGGCGTGGGGCCAGCATCGGTGAGGCGGTGGCGGCGGCGAAGCGAGAGGGCATCCGCCGGGGGGCCCCGCCCGCCGCGTGGGCCAACGTGGTGCTGCTCGGGGATGCCGAGGCGCGGCCGCGGGCGCACGAGAGACGGGGGATGTTCCCGATGCTCCTCACCGGGGTGGTGCTCGCCTTCGCCGGGTTCGGAGCGAGGCGGTGGTGGCGAGGGGGGCCGCGCCACCCGCCGGGGAGCCCCCAGGGGTCGAAGCCGGGGTAACCTCTCGTCGGGCGATGCTGGGGCGGAGCTTCCAGGCGCTGTTCCGTGCGGGCGGGTGGGGGCTGCTCCTCGGGTTCGGCGCCGTCTGCCGGCCGGCAGGGGCGGAGCCGATCCGTGCGGTGGCCGAATGCGAGGCGCTGGTCCGTCGGGAGCCGCGGTCGCTGGAGGGTTACGACTGCCTGCTGCCGCATCGGTTCACCGAGCGGGAGGGGGTGCTCGCCTTTCTCGAGGAGCGGCTCCGGCGTGACCCGGAGGACCCACGGCCCAGGCTCTACCGGGCCATCGTGCACCACCTCGCTGGCGACTCGGAGGACGAGCGCGACTACGCGCGGGCGGCGCAGGGGTTCGCGCGTGAGCACGAGCTGACCGGGGAGTTCTACGCCCTCACCGCGCACGTCTCCGCCCGGTGCGTGTATCCGGAGACGTGCGACGAGCGAGCCCGGGCGTTGCTCGAGCGCGCCGGGGGGCTGGCGCGCGCCTCGGGGAAGCACGCTCTGCTGCAGCACTGGGAGACGTGGCGCATGAAGATGGCGCTGGCGCTGCAGGACTTCGTCGCCGCCGAGGCCAGCCAGTCGAGACTCCTCGCCCTGGGGCCGCCCGAGTCCGAGTTCCTCAGGCTGGAGAGCCTGCAGGCACGCGCCTTCCTGGCGGCCAGTGCCCTGGACTACCGCCGGGTGAGAGCGCTCTCCCAGGAGATGCTGGACAGCCTCCGGCCCGGAGATCCGCGACGGGCGCTGGCGCTCGGAGGCATCTCCTCGGCCACGGCGCACCTGGCGCTGCAGGGCATCGAGAGCCGGGCGAGCGCGGAGCAGCTGGTCCGCGAGGCGCTCGGAGTCCAGGAGAGCCTGGGCCTCGCGCTCTGGTACCCGGAGATCGGCTACCTCCCCTCGAGGATCCAGCTCGCGCTGCTGCTCGGCCCCACCCCCGAGTCCTTCACCCTGGTGCGCTCAGCGCTGGCCGGTTACCGCGCCCGCTCCGGCTGGACCAACCCCATCTGGGCCGAGCTCGTCCTGGGGGAGCTGCTGGCGACGGCCGACCCTCCCCGGCTGGAGGAGGCCCTCCGGCTGGCGGAGGAGGCCGTGGAGGACGGGTTCCGGGTGAACGACTTCACCGAGCTCCCGGTCATGGTCCTCCGCTCGCGGACTCGGTTCCGGGTGGGTCAGCTTTCCCTGGCCCGGGCCGACGGGCTGGCCGCGCTCGACCTGGCCGAGCAGCTGCGGGAGCACCAGAGCGAGCTACCGGTGCGGCTGCGCTACGCCGAGTCCCTCTCCTTCGCCTACCGTTCGCTGTCCGGCGATCTGCTGACCTACCGCGCTCCGGAGGATGGCTCGGCGGTGGACGAGGCGTTCGGGGTCATGGAGCGGCTCCGGGCCCGGGGATTGATGGAGACGTTGCTCGCGGACGAGCGGCGGGGCGGGGCGGCGCCGGTCGGGCCTCCGACACCGAGGCAGATCCAGGCACGGCTGGAAGCGCGTGAGGCGCTGCTCTCCTTCGAGGTCTGGCGTCCGGAACCGACCATGGAGGCGCCGTTCCGCGCGGGGAGCTCGTGGGTGACCGTGCTCACCACCGATGGCGCGCGGGCCTACCGGATCCCGAACGCGGATGTGCTCGAGCCGCAGATCCGCGCTTGGACGGGACTGCTCGACCGGCGAGACGGAGCGGACCGGGCACCTGGCGCACGACTGTACGACGAGCTGCTCCGGGCCGCGCTGGCCGATCTCCCCTCGCGGATCGATCGGCTGATCGTCATTCCCGATGGACCGCTCCACCGGCTCCCGTTCGACGGGCTGTCGGACGGGCCCGGGACGCCGTACGTGGCCGAGCGGTTCGAGGTGTCCATCCCCCCGTCGGCGTCCCTGTGGTGGCGCTTCCGCGCCGAGCCACGTCTGCAGCCGGGGAGGCTCCTGGTGCTGGCCGACCCCGCGGGCCCGTCGGCGGTGCGGGCGCTCCGTCGCGATTCTGGCGCGATGTTCGGCACGCTGATCCATGCGCGGCGCGAGGCGGAGGCCGCCCTGGCGGCGTTCCCGGCGGGCAGCGAGCTTCGGGTCGGCCTGCCCGCGTCCGAGTCCTTCCTCAAGTCCGCCAATCTGGCCGGCGTCTCCCTCCTGCACCTCGCCACCCACGCCGTTGCCGACGAGCGCGACCCCGAGCGGGCGGCGGTGGTCCTGGCGCCTGGGAGCCCCGCCGAGGACGGGCGGCTCGAGCCGCGGGAGATCGCCCGGCTCGCGCTGGACGGAAAGACGGTGGTGCTCGCCGGCTGCGAGACCTCGGCCGGTCCGGTCTTTCGCGGGGAAGGGGTGATGAGCCTCGCCCGGGCCTTCTTCAGCGCCGGGGCCGCGGCAGTGGTCGGCACGTTGCACCGGACGCCGGACGACGAGGCGGGCGCGTTCTTCACCTCGCTGTACCGCTCACTGGGGGGTGGAGCGAGCATCGGCGAGGCCATGGCGGCAGCCAAGCGTGAGCGCATCCGGCAGGGTGCCCCGCCCGCGGCGTGGGCCGGGGTGGTGTTGCTCGGGGACGCCCAGGCCCGACCACGGGGCCGCGAGGCACCGGACCTCTTTCCGCTGATCCTCACTGGCGTCGTGCTCACGTTCGGTGGCTTCGGGGCGAGCCGGCGGTGGCGCGGGGGTCGGCACCGCTCCCGGGGAGCGGGGAGCGACGTGCCGGAGTGACCTTTGCCGCACGGTGCGTGGGGGGGGGGGAGGTTCTGGTCCGCGCGTTCTCGGACGGCGGCTCCTCGCCCCCGGAACGGTCGACCCTCGGCGCGGGCAAGGTGCCCCTCGGGCTCCCATCTCTGCGGCGGGTGGGGGTCGCGCTGGCCTCCGCCGGGCTCCGGGTGGGCCTGCTGCTGGCGGGGTGCCGGCCGGGGTGAGGGAAAACCAGGCAGTCGAGCGTTGATGGAACGACGCGGGGACGTGGCGTCGCTTCCGCTGGGGTGGCGAGGGCTCCCGGGGGGGAGGAAGCGACGTCACGTGTCCCCCCGCCCTGGACCCCACCCCGGGTTGAAGTCGGCAGCCGGCCGCCTTAAAGGCTGGACATGTCCGTGAACATCCAGCTCGAGTGGACCCCCAACCCGAGCACCCTCAAGTACGTGGTGGACCGTACCCTGGTCCCGCGTGGCGCCCTGAACTTCACCAGCCCCGAGGCGGCGTCGGCCCGGTCTCCGCTGGCCTCCAAGCTCATGGGCATCGAGGGCGTGAGCGGGGTGATGCTGGGCAGCAACTTCGTCACCGTCACCAAGGGTGAGGGGGGCGAGTGGGACGTCCTCAACGACGCGGTGATGGCCACGCTGGATGCGCACCTCGGGTCGAACGAGCCAGTCGTCGCCCCCGGCGCCATCGAGGAGCTGGGCTCAACCGCAACCGGCACCGAGGTGGAGGAGAAGATCCGGCAGATCCTCGACCTCGAGATTCGCCCTGCGGTGATGCAGGACGGTGGGGACATCACCCTGGACCGGTTCGAGAACGGCGTGGCCTACCTGCACATGCGCGGCTCGTGCGCCGGCTGCCCCTCCTCCACCATGACCCTGAAGATGGGCATCGAGAACCGCCTCCGCGAGGTGGTTCCCGAGGTGGTCGAGGTGGTCCCGGTCTAGCGGCCCCGCGGGGGGCCCGGGCGGGCCCCGAGTCCGGGCCGTCGCGAGAGTCTTGAGACGCCAGGTCAAAGCGGCCGAGGTCCGGCGCGAGCTGCTGCCCGAGCAGTCGCCCGAGCTGCTGCGCGAGCTGCACCTCCTCACCCGTGACGGGGACCTGAACGCCGACGCGCTCCGGAAGCTGAAGCAGGTGAACCACCTGGTGGGCCTGCTCCGTCCGGCCCTGGAGGACGTGTTCTCTCGGTTCGGCCGGCCGCTGGCCGTGGACGCGGGGAGCGGCAACGCCTACCTCGGCTTCGTCCTCTACGAGCTGTTCTTCAGGGGCCAGGACAAGGGAGAGCTCCTGTCGATCGAGGCTCGGCCGGAGCTCACCTCCCGGAGCGAGGAGCGTGCCGGGCGGCTGGGCTTCGGGCGCATGCGCTTCGTCACCGCCCCGCTGGCCTCGGCGCCGTGGCCGGAGCGGTTCCATCTGTTGACCGCGCTGCACGCCTGTGACACCGCGACCGACGACGCGCTCGCCGCGGCCATCCGCCGGGGCGTGGACCACGTGGCCGTGGTGCCCTGCTGTCAGGCCGAGGTGGCGCGTCAGCTGCGGGACCATCCGCCTTCTTCTCCGGCCCTGGCGGCGCTGGCCGCGCACCCCTGGCACCGCCGCGAGTTCGGCTCCCACCTCACCAACGTCATCCGCGCCCTGGTGCTCGAGGCGCACGGCTACTCGGTCACCGTGACCGAGCTCACCGGCTGGGAGCACTCGATGAAGAACGAGCTCATCCTCGGGCGAAAGGTGCGGGGCGAGTGGCGCGAGGCGCGAGGGAGGCTCGATGCGCTGCTGGCGGAGACCGGGGTGCGGCCGGCGCTGGTGCGCGCGCTGGAGGTCCCATGAGCGACGACGGCAGAACGCTCGACCCGGCGGACTGGGGGGCGGTCCGCGCGGTGGGCCACCGGATGATCGACGTCCTGGTGGACGGGCTGCGTGAGGTGCGGCAGGCGCCGGCCTGGACTCCGATGCCGCCCGAGGTCAAGGCGCGGTTCCGGGCCCCGCCGCCGCGCGAGGGCCTGGGGGTCGAGGCGGTCTGGGCGGAGGTGGAGCGCTCGGTGCTCCCGTACCGACTGGGAAACGTGCATCCTCGCTTCTGGGCCCGGGTGATGGGCACGGGCACGGTCACCGGCGCGCTGGCGGGGCTGGCCGCAGCGGCGATGAACAACAACCTCTCCGGGCTGGAGAGCTCGGCGGTACACGTCGAGGCGCAGGTCGTCGACTGGCTGAAGATGCTGATGGGTTTCCCGGCGTCGGCGAGTGGCCTGCTGACCAGTGGCTGCAGCATGGCGAACCTCATCGGGCTGCAAGTGGCCCGCGACAGCGTGGGAGGGCCAGCAGTGAAGGCCGAGGGGCTCCAGGCCGTGCCCGGGAAGCTGGTGGGCTATGCGTCCGAGGAGGCGCACAGCTCGGTGGCCAGGGCCTTCGCCGTGCTGGGGCTGGGGAACGCTTCGCTCCGGCGCATCCCGGTGGACGGGGAGTTCCGGATGGACCTCGGCGCGCTGGAGCGGGCCATCGACGCCGACCTTGCCGCGGCCCACCGGCCGTTCTGCGTGGTAGGCAGCGCGGGGACGGTGAACACCGGCGCCACCGACCCACTCGAGGCGCTGGCCGACCTGGCACGGGCGCGGCGACTCGTCTTCCACGTCGACGCGGCGTTCGGGGCCTGGGCGACGCTGTCCCCGCGGCTGGCGGCGCAGGTGCGTGGGCTCGCGCGCGCGGACTCCATCGCCTTCGACCTGCACAAGTGGGGGGCGGTGCCGTACGGCGTGGGCTGTGTGCTGGTGCGGGACGCCGAGGCGCATCGGCGAACCTTCCAGGCCGCGGCGGCATACCTCGCGCCGCACCCGCGCGGTGTCTCCGCGGTGGACTACCCCGGGCACGAGCTGGGGCCGGAGCTGAGCCGCCCCTTCCGCGCGCTTGGGCCGTGGATGGCCTTCCAGGAGCACGGCCTCGACCGGCTGCGGGCCGCGGTGGAGAAGAACGTGGAGCAGGCGGCGCGGGTGGCGGCGCGGGTTCGCAAGGAGCCCGACCTGGAGCTGACCGCGCCGGTGCCGCTGAACGTGGTGACCTTCCGCTACCGGGGGACGGGACTGTCCGATGCGCAGCTCGACGCGCTGAACGCCGAGGTGGTGATGCGCGTCCAGGAGTCCGGGGTGGCGGTGCCATCCACCACCCGGCTCCGGGGCCGGACCGTCATCCGTCTGGCCATTGTGAACCACCGGACCCTGGACGAGGACCTGGACATGCTGGTGGATGCGGTGGTGGAGACCGGGCGGGCCGTTGCCGCCGAGGCGCTCGCTGGATAGCGGGCGCGGCGGGTCAGCCGTACGCCTCGCGCTTGATGCGCGCCGGGGTGAAGCCGACGGCCTGGAGGTTCGCCACCGTCGACTCCAGGAAGCGGGGGGTGGGGGCGGTGCCTTCCTCCAGGGCCTTCTTCCGGTCCCACGAGGCGATGGCCGGGCCGCAGAGGTAGGCGACAGCGGTCCCGGTGTCCGGCACGAGCTCCTTGAGCATCGAGGCCGTGACCCGACCCTGGCGCACGCCGGGAGGCAGGCCGGAGATGTCGCTCTGGCGGGTGAGGGTGTGGACCAGGGTCAGCCGGTCGGGGAACTCGGCGGCGAGTCGCTGGAGCCCCTCGCGGAAGATGATGTCGGCCCAGGTCTTGTTGGTGTCGATGAAAGTGTGCCGGAGGCCGGGGTGCCTGCGGAGCGCGTCCTTCAGGATGCTGTAGTTGGGGACCACGCCGGAGCCGGCCACCAGGTGCACGATGTGGTCGGTGCGCCGCTCGACGTCCGGCGGCAGGGTGTAGGGCCCGGTGAAGCCCACGACCGGGAAGCGGCTGCCCACGGGGATGCCGTGGACCAGCAATGGCGAGAGCAGCGGGGCATGGAGGTCTCCCGGCCGGTACGGCTCCTCCTTGATGGTGATGGCCAGCGGCTCGTGCGGCGCCGAGGCCATCGAGTAGGCCCGGACCAGCTCCTTCTTGCCGGCCTTGAGGTTCTCGACGTAGGCCACCTGACCGGCGATGACCGGGAAGCAGTGAGGGTCGATGGTGAGGAACTGACCGGCGCGGTAAGGAGGAATCTCGGGCGCGTCGAGGACCAGGGTCACCGTGTCCGCGGTCTCGCGGATGACCTCGGTGACCACGACCTCGAAGGTCCTGGGCTTGATGCGTTCGGGCGGCACGGATGGATGTTCGCATAACGGAACGCCCTGCGATCGGCCAGCCCGGTGACGTGGAGCGGGTGTTCGTCCAGTGCCTCCCCGGACTCGAACAGGTCTTGACCTTGGAGGCGACCGCGCTCGGGCGGCCCCGCCACGTCGACGGAGGGGTGGAGCTGGAGGGCGGGCCGGGGCTCCATGCCGATGCGGTTCTCGGCCTCAGGACCGCCGAGGCCGTCCTGCTCCGGCTGCTGGAGGTTGGCGCGCGGCGCTGGGAAGAGGTCGAAGCGGCGCTCCGGACGGTGGTCCTCGATGCCGTCGTCGAAGCGGGTAACCCGGTCGCCCTGGAGACGTCGCTCCGGATGCCGGGGGCGCCGGCCCGCGGGGCTCTCCCGAGGCTCCTCGCCCGCCTGTGGAGTCGGCCGGTCGAGCAGGCGAGGGCGGAAGCGCGGGACGGCGAAGCGACGCGGCTGGTGCTCCGGGTGGCGGAGGGGACTGCCTCGCTCTCCGCGGACGTGAGCGGGACGCTGCTTCACCGCCGCGGCTGGCGCCAGGAGTTGTCGCGGGCACCGATGCGCGAGACGCTGGCCGCGGGCGTGCTGGCGCTGGCGGGCTATGCACCGCAGCGGCCGCTGTGGGACCCGGTCTGCGGGTCCGGTACGCTGATCATCGAGGCCGCGCTGGTCGGCCGGTCGGTGGCGCCGGGGCTCGGCCGGAGCTTCGCCGCGGAGGCCTGGCCGGTGGCGGCCCGGGTCGACTGGGCGGGGCGCCGACAGCGGCTCCGGGCGTTGGTGCGGCCGCGCGTGCCGGCGCCCATTCTCGGGAGCGATCTCAACGCGGGGGCGCTCGGGACGGCGCGCCGCAATGCGCGGCGAGCAGGTGTGCTGGGCGACCTCCGCCTCGAGCGGCTCGACGTGGCGCGGGCAACCCCCGGCCCGCTCCGGCCGGGGCTGGTCGTCGGGAACCTCCCGTACGGGCTCAGGGTGGGTGCTCGGGAGGGGCTCGAGGCCTTCGATGCCGCTGTGGCGCGGGCGCTCACCGACCCGTTCCGCGCCTGGCGTCGCGCCCTGCTCGTGGACGACCCGGCCCGCCTCGTGCGTGCCGGCGGCCGGGCGCCCGACCGGGTTCACCGTCTGGTCAACGGCGGCATCCCCGTGGTTCTCGGGATCTGGGAGACCGACGATGGGACCCCGGTCAGAGGTGTTTGACACCTCGGTCTGGACTCGGGGTCCAGGCTCGCGGACGAGCTCGGGTGGTCAGGCGGTCAGAGGTGTTTGACACCTCTGTTTGGACTCGGGGTCCCGGTCAGAGGCGGTCAGAGGTGTTTGACACCTCTGACTGGACTCGGGGTCCAGCCTCGCGGACGAGCTCGGGCGGTCAGTCGAGGGCGGAGGCGGGTGCTGGGAAGCCGTCGGCCCCCGCACGCCAGGGGCTCCAGGCCAGCAGGAGGTTTCCGACGGCGATGTCCGACTTGCGCGGAGGAACGGTGAACTCCACTATCGCGAGGGCGTCGGGCCCCGCCGCCGCCTGGAGCTTCTCCGCTTCCTCCTGGAACTCCGCCTCGGCATAGCCGAGCTGCTTCTTCGCCGTCTCCAGCTGCTGCTCCGCCGTGCCTACGTCCTGGCGCTCCTTGACCGTGCGGCTCCCGCTCCGGAGGGCCGTCCGCGCCCGGTTGAGGTTGGTGACGCTGACCGCCTTGCGGCCGAGAAAAGCCCCGAGCAGCGTGGTGCCGACCGTCACCACCGTGTCCAGCGTCTGCCCCGAGGCTTGTGCCTGCTGGTCCGCCAGCGCCTTCTGCGCCCGCTGCACCGCGTTCTGGAGCGTTTGCAGCTTCGGGGCCCAGCGTTTCCGGAGCGCGTCGACGTCCGCGTCCCGCTGCTCCCGCCCGGAGTGGACCAGCCGGGCCTTGAACTCGGCGAGTGACTCGCCTGGCGTGGACACCTCCCCCAGAGCGTCGCACCGTAAGAGCTTCAGCGGCCGCGACTGGTAGAGCGCCGCAGCGAGTGACTTCTTCCAGTCCCCCCAGGCGCCGGCGTTGGTCACCGCGGCCGGAGCCTCGTCAAACGTTGCTCCCTCGGAGGGTGCGCTTCCCAGCCTGGAACCGGCGTCACCGGGGAGCTCCTGCGCCTCGTCCCACTGGACCGTGCTCCCGTCGATCGGGGCGAGCAGCGCCACCGACTCCCACGCGTCCACCGCGGACTTCTTGTCCACGTAGTGCAGCCGTGCCTGACCGAGGACCGAGGGCCGGTAGCTCAAGGCGCCCGAGCCGGGTGTGGCCGGGAGGAACGCCTCGGAGACTCCCGGGGGAAGCACGGGCCTCCGTGCGCCGGTGCTCGCCGCGGTCGGTGCGGGCCTTTGCGGAGCGGTTCCCGCAGGCGCGCCCGCATCGAAGCGCTGCCCCGCGCTGAGCAGCCTGATCTGATCCTTGTCGAGTGGACCCCGCAGGTAGGAGAGCGTCCACCGGGTCTGGAACAGCTCGGGCGCGTCCTCGTGAACGTCGTTCAGCAGGAAGACCCGCGAGCCGAGTCCGGAGAGCAGCCGATCCATCTCCTGGCGATCGAAGGCGTGGCTGGCCGCGTCCATCGCGCCCTGTAGCCCATCCAGCACCCGGAGCTTGTCGCGCTCGGTCTGCAGCCGCCCGATGAACCAGGTCCCGGCGTTGGCCAGCCCCTTGTAGTCGAGGTCCACCGGGTTCTGGGTCGCGAGCAGCACCCCCACCCCGAACGCGCGCGCCTGCTTGAGGAGCGTGAGCATCGGCAGCTTCGATGGTGGCGCGGCACTCGGCGGGAAGTACCCGAAGATCTCGTCCATGTAGACCAGCGCCCGGAGCGAGCTGGTTCCGGACTGGGTGCGCATCCACGCCAGCACCTCACTGAGGAGGGTGGTGACGAAGAACATCCGCTGCGCGTCCGAGAGGTGGGCGATGGAGAGCACCGCGATGCGCGGCTTGCCCGCGGGCGTCCAGAGCAGCCTCTGGATGTCGAGCGGCTCCCCCTCGGCCCAGGCGGCAGCCCCGGGTGAAGCGAGCACGTTGTTCAGCGCCAGCGCCAGTCCGGCACGCTCCTTGGCTGGGTAGAACGACTCGAGGTCGAGCACACCCAACTTGTCGAAGGGCGGCCGCTGGACCCCCTGGATGAGCTCCGCGAGGTCGAGGTCGTGCCGTGCGGACCATGCCCGCTGCACCAGCTGGGAGAGGAGGATGTGCTCGCGGCCCTGCATGGGGTCCGAGTCGATGCCTGCCAGCGCCAGCAGACCCGAGACCGCTCCCTGAACCCGGGCCCGGAACGCCTCTTCGTCGTCCAGCACTGCCTGGGGTGGCGCGTTGAACGCGCGCAGCAGCGCGAGCGGTCGCCCCGCTCTGCTGGCCGGGGTGTAGATGGCGACCTCGCAGGCCTCGCGGAAGCGGGCGATGCGCTCCCCGTCCTCGTCCCAGTCCGCGAGGCCCTGCTTCCACGCGGCGGCCGTCTCTTCCGCGAGTTGCTGGGGAGACAGGCCCTGGGTCTTGGCCTCATCCGGGTCGACCCAGGGCAGGAAGTCGGCCGGCGCCAGCGAGGGGAAGGTCAGGGCCAGGTTCGCCAGGTCGCCCTTGGGATCGATCGCCAGGGCAGGGATGCCATCGATGGCCGCCTCTTCGAGGAGCCCGATGCAGAGCCCGGTCTTCCCGCTCCCGGTCATCCCGACGCAGAGAGCGTGGGTGGTCAGGTCCTTCGAGTCGTAGAGCAGGAGCCCGGGCTGCGTCTTCCGGGCCTTTGGATCCCAGCGCCGCCCCAGGTAGAAGACGCCCAGCTTCTCGTAGTCCTGCATCGGACCTCCTCGATGTCGACGCCCCGGGGGCACTCCAGTGCAGGCCCGGGGGTCGGAGCAATGGTAAGGAGCGGGCCATGGCCACCGACCAAGCCCTGAAGCACTTTGCCAGCCACCGCGACGCGTACCTGGACGACCTCAGGAAGCTGGTCCGTATCCCCTCGGTGTCGTTCCCCGGCTTCGACCCCGGAAAGGTCCGGGCCAGTGCCGAGGCCACCGCCAGTCTGCTGCGCGAGCGAGGCTTCTCCAACGTGAAGCTGCTCGAGGTGGAGGGCGCGCACCCGTACGTGTACGGGGAGCTCCTCGAGGCTCCGGGAAGGCCCACGCTCCTGCTCTACGCCCACCACGACGTGCAGCCCGCGGGGGACGAGGAGGCCTGGGCCAGCCCGCCGTTCGAGCCGACGGAGAGGAAGGGGCCGCCCGACGACAGCCCGCGGCTCTACGGGCGCGGCGCGGCGGACGACAAGGCAGGCATCGTGGTCCACACTTCGGCGGTGGAGTCGTGGCGGAAGGGTGGGGGTGGGCTGCCCCTGAACGTGAAGATCGTCGTGGAGGGCGAGGAGGAGGTCGGGTCGGGACACCTCACTGGCTTCCTGAAGAAGAACGCGAAGCTGCTCCAGGCGGACGCCATTGTCCTGACCGACACCAGCAACTTCGAGACCGGGCTCCCCTCCATCACCACCGCCCTGCGCGGAATCGTGGTGGTCAGCGTCGAGGTCCGGTCGCTGAAGCAGTCGGTACACTCCGGGATGTGGGGGGGGCCGGTGCCGGACCCGGTGATGGGGCTCTGCCGGATGCTCGCCTCGCTGACCAACCCCGACGGCTCCATCGCCATCCCCGGCATCCGCGAGCAGGTGAAGCCGCTGACCGAGAGCGAGCGAAAGAGCATCGCCGCTCTTCCCGGTGACGAGACGCACTTCCGCAAGCAGGCGGGATTGTTGCCGGGGGTGGAGCTGCTCGGGCAGGGCATGCACCCGTGGGAGATGAACTGGCGACAGCCGTCGATCGCAGTGAACGCCTTCCAGGCCAGCAGCCGGAAGGACGCGCGAAACATCATCTGCGACTCGGCCTGGGCGCGGCTCGGGGTGCGGCTCGTCCCCAACCTCGACCCGAAGGACGTGCAGAAGCGGCTCACCGAGGCGCTGAAGAAGGCCGCGCCCTGGGGTCTTGAGGTCGAGGTGCACGCCGACGACGCCGCGGGCTGGTGGTACACCGACACGAGCCACCCCGCGTTCCAGGCAGCGTTCCGGGCTCTGAGGAAGGGCTACGGGGCGGACCCGGTGACCATCGGGTGTGGGGGCAGCATCCCCTTCGTCGAGCCGTTCGCCCGTGAACTGGGCGGCGTGCCGGCGCTGCTGATCGGGGTGGAGGACCCCTACACCAACGCTCACTCGGAGAACGAGAGCCTGCATCTCGGTGACTGGGAGAAGGCGGTGCGGAGTGCCATTCACCTGTACGACGAGCTTGGTGGCGCGCTGAGTCCCGCGAAGCGCTGACGAGGAAGGTGCCGAGGGAAGGTGTCCGAGGGAAGGTGTCAAACACCTCCGATGGGCTCTTGCTTCTCTGTCCGTCGAGGGTGTCCCGTCGAGGGTGTCCGCGTCGAGGGTGTCAAACACCTTCAACGGACGCTTGCTTCTCCGCCCGCGCGCGTTGGCCCGATCCCTGCTGGAGCCCCCGGGGAAGGGGGATCCACGCGTGGGCTGGCCGATTCGAATGTTCGTTCCCGGGGAGATCTATCTGCTTACCATCCGCTGCTTTCAAGGGCGACCACTGCTCCGTCCGTCGGCGCGGACGAACGAAGTCCTCGGCGGTGTACTGGCGAGGGCGGTGCGGCTGACTGGAGTCGAGCTGTTCGCCTTCGCGTTCGCCTCTACCCACATGCATCTGCTGGTTCGAGCGCCTCGCGCCAACCTGCCTCGGTTCATGCAGCACCTGTCGACCAACATCTCCAAGAAGATCGGATTCCTCACCGGCTGGCGTGGCGCGTTCTGGGAGCGGAGGTATTCGGCCCAGCCAGTTCTAGACGAGGCGGCGCTCCAGGAGCGGATCCGCTACCTGCTGGCGCACGGCCCGAAGGAGGGACTCGTCCGAAGGTGTTCGGAGTGGCCGGGGCTCAGCTGCCTCAAGCTCTTGCTCGATCGCCGGCCTCGCCGCTTCCGCTGGTTCAACTGGACCCGTCGTTCGACCAGTCGCGATAGCTCGAGGAAACGATCCCGATTCGACGATTGCTGGGCTGAGTCCGAGGAGCTGATACTCGCTCCTCTGCCCTGCGAGGCGTTGCAGACACGAGGCGCGATGGGACGCTTCCTCCGTCGCGCAACCGAAGCCATCGAGAGTGAGGCAGCCCGCACCCACCGGCGTGTGCTCGGGGTCGCGGGGGTGCTGCGGCGCCATCCACAGCATAGACCAGCCCGCCTGGAGCGGAGACCCCGCCCGCTTTGCCACACAACGATTGCGGCGCTCCGGGAGGAGTTCCGGGAACGCTATCGCGCGTTTGCCGCGGCGTTCCGCGAAGCCTCGCGCCGCTGGAAGGCCGGCGACTTTCGTGTGCAGTTCCCGGAGCCGGCATTCCGTCCGTTCGTGTGGCCGATGTCCCCACCTGAGACGCTTGCTGCCTGATTCCGCTCAACCTCAGCGGGTGTGAATGGGTCCGGGTCGAAGCCGCAAGCTCTGCGCGTCCGTACCGCAGAAGTGGGCCTGGATCTCGGAGAGGATCGAGAGCGCGATCTCCTCGGGTTGTTCCGCGCCCAGGTTCAGCCCCACCGGACTGTGGACGGAAGCGCGCTGCCGCTCCGTCGGCGAGAAGCCACCCTCGCGTAGCTCGTCGAGGAGTCGGTCCGTTCGCGCGTGCGGGCCGAGAACGCCCAGGTAGGAACATCCGGACTCGAGCGCGAACCGCAAGTATCCACGATCGTGTCCGAGATTGTGCGTCATCACCACGACGGCCGAATCCGGCTCGAGCACGACCTTTCCGCCGACCGCAGCAGGGCTCGCGGTGAGCTGTACGTTGGCATCGCGAAAGAGATCCGCCGGAACCCCGCCAGAGGTGTTTGACACCACCGTGACGTGGAAGCCGAGGGCGACCGCCAGCCGAACCAGCGGGACCGCGTCCTGACCCGTGCCGAAGACCACCAGCGACCGGGGTGGCCGGATCACCTCCAGCAGCACCTCGAGTGGTCGCCCGTCGTCCTCGAACCGGCCGACCCGGGTTGTGCCCTCCCCGAGAGCCGCCTCCGCTGCGGCGAGCACCCGGCCGCGCAGGATTCCACCCTGCAGATCGGACCTGGTCCCCATCGCATCCTGCAGCAGCCGCTGGCCCACCCGCGTCCCCGCCCCGTCCCTGAACACCGTGGCCATGACCCCTGTCCGCCGCCCTCCGACGCATCCAGCGATGAACTCGATCGGATGGGTCTCCCCACCCGCGGGCAGCCGCTCCAGGAGCACGTCCACCCGGCCGTTGCACCCCAGACCGAAGGTCCAGGTCTCCTCGTCGTCCGCGGACGTCGAGTCGTAGGTGACGACCACTGGTCCCTCGCGCGTTCGCCACCACGCCTTCTGCAGCACATCGCGCTCGAGGCACCCGCCGCTGATGCCGCCCGCGATCCAGCGCTCGGCGGAGAGGAGCAACCGAGCACCGGGACGCCGATACGTCGAGCCGCTGGTCGCAACGACCGTGGCCAGCAAGACCGGCTGCCCGCTGCCACCGAGCTCGGCCCAGCCCCGGACGATGTCTTGGATCTCCCTCACGCCCCGGCCGCCCGCATCGCCAGCCAGCCGCCCCACCCGAGAAGGCCCACGCCACCGAGGCGGCCCAGCAGAGCAACAGCCGACGGCGGTGCCACGCGCTCGAGGACCAGGAACGCGGTGAGCAGCAGCATCGCCGCCAGGTTCATCGCTCCCACCACCAGGAGAACCAGCATCAGGACGCCGCAGGACAGCACCGAGACCACGCCGTGCCGGACCCCGGCGCGAACCGGATGGACCGACCCCGCCCGCAGCTCCACGGGGAGCGTCCGGCACCTCTCCAGACACACCTTCTTCCACGGAGAGAGCTGCACCAGTCCCGCGCCCCCAAGAATGGTCACGTCGAGGGGGATGCTCCGGGATGCCATCTCGTGGGTCATGAGTCCCCAGGCACCGAGCTGCGAATCGAGCAAGGCGAACGCGGCGCTCGCCCCGCACCAGACTGCGAGATAACCCCCGAGCACGCTCCAGGCTTCCCCCACCGCGCGCCCTCGCCCCGTGCTCCCGCGCCGCGCCAGCCCGAGCAGGGCGGGGACCTCGGGTGGGACCATCATTCCCACCATCATCGTCGTCCACATCAGGACCCGGGCGCCCAGGGAGAGCCCGTGATGCCCGGCCGTCGCCAGGTGCAACGACCAGGCCCACCCCAGCCCGGTCAGTCCGGCAAGGCCCAGGAAGAGCGCCCAGACCGGACGCCGGTCGAGCGGTGCGATGGGAGCAACGGCGGTCATGCCTACTCGGCGACCCCCTTCTCCTTGAGGATCCGCCAGACCTTCTCCGGAGTGATGGGAATGTCGAGGTGTTTGACACCTAGGTGGGCCAGGGCGTCCACCACCGCGTTGGCGATTGCCGGTGTCGCGCCGACCGTGGCCGACTCACCCACCCCTTTCGCTCCAAAGGGGTGGTGCGGCGAGGGGGTCACCGTCTTCCCTGTCTCCCAGGCCGGCGTCTCCATCGCCGTGGGCACCAGATAATCCATGAAGCTTCCGCCCTGGATGTTCCCGTTCTCGTCGTAGCTGATCTCCTCCAGCAGGGCCGGAGCCATCCCCATCGTCAGCCCACCGTGGATCTGCCCGTCGACGATCATCGGATTGATGATGTTCCCGCAGTCGTCCACCGCCACGAATCGCCGGATCTTCACCACCCCCGTCCCCCGGTCGATGTCCACCACGCAGATGTAGCTGCCGAAGGGGAAGGTCAGGTTCGGCGGGTCGTAGTAGTCCACCGCCTCCAGCCCGGCCTCCATCCCCTGCGGATGGTTGGTGTACGCGGCGAAGGCGATCTCCTGGATGGTCTTCGAGCGCTGCGGCGCCCCCCGCACCGAGAACTTCCCCGTCTCCCAGACCAGGTCGTCCTCCGAGACCTCGAGCAGGTGCGCGGCGATCTTCTTCGCCTTCTCCCGCACCTTGCGTGCCGCCATCGCCCCGGCCGCGCCCGCGGTCGGTGTGGAGCGACTGGCATACGTCCCGAGCCCGTAGGGAGCGGTGTCGGTGTCCCCCTCCTCCACCTGCACCGCGGAGGCGGGGATGCCCAGCTCCTCGGCGATGATCTGCGCGTAGGTCGTCTCGTGACCCTGCCCCTGGGACTTGGTCCCGAACCGGGCGATCGCCTTCCCGGTGGGGTGCACCCGGAGCTCGCAGGAGTCGAACATCTTGATGCCCAGGATGTCGAACTGCTTCGACGGGCCGGCCCCGACGATCTCGGTGAAGCTGCAGATCCCGATGCCCATCAACTCCCCCCGCGCCCGCTTCTCCGCCTGCTCCTTGCGGAGCGCGGCGTAGCCGATCTTCTCCATCGCCAGCTGCAGCGCCCGCGGGTAGTCGCCGCTGTCGTACTCCCAGCCCAGCACCGACTTGTACGGGAACTTCTCCTTGGGGATGAAGTTCTTCATCCGAATCTCGGCCGGGTCCATCTTCAGCTGCTGGGCGAGCACGTCGGTGATCCGCTCGATGGCGTGCACCGCCTCGGTCACCCGGAACGAGCAGCGGTAGGCCACCCCTCCAGGCGGCTTGTTGGTGTAGACCCCGTCCACTTCCACGAACGCCTTCTTCACGTCGTACGAGCCGGTGCAGATGGAGAACAGCCCGGCCGGGAACTTCGACGGATTGGCGGCGGCGTCGGCGTACCCGTGGTCGGCCAGGGTCTTCATCCGGAGCGCGGTGATCGTCCCGTCCTTCTTCGCCGCCAGCTCGGCGGTGATGTGGTAGTCGCGGGCGAACGAGTCGGCCTGGAGGTTCTCCATCCGGTCCTCGATCCACTTCACCGGCTTGCCGATCACCACCGACGCCGCCACGGCGATCACATAGCCCGGATACACCGGGACCTTTCCCCCGAAGCCGCCCCCGATGTCCGGAGAGATGATCCGGATCCGCTCCTCGGAGAGCCCGACGTGCCCGGCGACCAGGGCGAACACGGTGCGGATTGCATGCGGCGCCTGGGTGGTCATGTAGACCGTGAGCTTCCCGTTCACCCGGTCGAAATCGGCGATGCACCCGCAGGTCTCGATCGACGCGACGTGGATCCGCGGGATGTAGAGGTCCTGCTTCACCACCACCTCCGCCTCCGCGAACGCCTTCTGGGTCCCGGCCCGATCTCCCGCCTCCCAGTGGAAGATGCGGTTGTCCTTCTTGTCCTTCTTGTCGGTGCGGAGGACCGGCGCGCTCGGCTCCAGGGCCTTGAACGGGTCCACCACCACCGGCAGCGGCTCGTAGTCCACCTCGACCGCGTCCACCCCGTCCGCCGCGGCATAGCGGCTGGTGGCGATGATCGCCGCCACCTCCTGCGCCTGGTACATCACCTTCTCGGTGGGGAGGACCATCTGGGTGTCCGACATCAGGGTCGGCATCCAGTGGAGGTTGTACTTGGCCAGCGTCTCCCCGGTGATGACCGCCAGCACCCCGGGGACCTTCATCGCCTTCTCGGCGTTGATCGACTTGATCTTCGCGTGGGCGAAGGGGCTCCGGACGATGTCCATCCACAGCATGTCGGGAAGGACGATGTCGTCGACGTAGTTCCCCTTGCCCCGGATGAAGCGCGGATCCTCCTTGCGCTTCATCGAGTGCCCCATGCCCCCCACTTCCGGAGTCGTCTTGGGCTGCATGGCGTGCCTCCTAGCGCAGCCGCTCGGCCGCGTACTGGACTGCCTTGACGATGTTCACGTAGCCCGTGCAGCGACAGAGGTTTCCGGAGATTGCTTCCCGGATCTCCCCCTCGCTTGGAGTCTTGTTCCGGGCCAGCAGCGCGCAGCTGGTCATCATCATCCCCGGGGTGCAGTAGCCGCACTGCAGCCCGTGCTTCTCCCAGAAGCCCTCTTGAAGGGGATGGAGCTTCCCGTCCTTCTCCAGCCCCTCCACCGTGGAGACCTGCCGCCCGTCGGCCTGCACCGCCAGGACGGTGCACGACTTCACCGGCTGCCCGTCGAGCAGGACCGTGCACGCTCCGCAGTGGGTGGTGTCGCAGCCAATGTGTGTCCCGGTCAGCCGCAGCTGATCTCGCAGCAGATGGACCAGGAGCAGCCGGGACTCCACCTGCGCATCGTGCGCCGTCCCGTTCACCGTGACCCGGATGGTGTGCATCGCCATGACTACCGCCCTCCCGCGCGTTCGACCGCCAGCTTCAGCGCGCGCCCGGAGAGGACCCGCGCCATGTCCCGCTTGTATTCCACCGACCCTCGGCGGTCGGCGCTCGGTGAGGCCGCCCTCGAGGCCCGCTGCGCCGCCTCGGCCAGGGTGGCCACCTCGGGCCGCTTGCCGACCAGGAACTTCTCCGCGTCGCTGGCCTTGATCGGCGTGGGGCCGACGTTGGTCAGCGCGAGGCCCACCCGCTCGAACACACCCTTGGCGTCCAGCGTCACCTGCGCCGCGGCGGCGGCGGTGGCGTAGTCCCCCACCTTCCGCTCCAGTTTCACGTAAGCGCCACCGGAGCGGGCCGGTGGGACGGGAATGCGGATCTCGGTGAGCACCTCGTCGGAGCGGAGCGCGGTCCGGAAGAGCCCGAGGAAGAACTGGTCGATGGAGATCACCCGCTCCCCCTTGGGCCCGGTGGCCACCACCAGTGCGCCGAGCGCCAGCATGGTGGCAGGGTGATCGTTCCCCGGATCCCCGTGGGCCAGGTTCCCTCCGACGGTCGCCATGTTCCGCACCAGCGGATCGGCAATCACCTTCGCGGTGTCGACCAGGATGGGGTACTTGCTGCGCACGAGCTCGGAGCGCTCCAGCACCGATTCGCGGGTTCGCCCGCCGATGCGGAGCATTCCCCCGTCCTCACGGACGTACTCCAGGCCGGGAATCCGGCCGATGTCGATGAGGTGTCCCGCCTGTCCCAGGCGCAGCTTGAGCAGGGGCAAGAGGCTCTGACCGCCGGAGAGCACCTTCGCCTCGTCCCCGTACTTGGAGAGCAGCGCCAGCGCCTCCGGGAGCGAACCCGGTGCGTGGTAGTCGAACGACGCAGGAATCATTGCTCCCTCCTCGGGCCTACGACGACCGGTGCAACAGGAGATACAGGATGGCGCCGAGGACGATCAGCGCCAACGCCCAGAAACCTGGCTGACGTGCCCAGCGCGCCGCCGAGCGACGCGCCACCCTCGCCCCGAGCGCCGCCGCATCCAGCGCCTCCGGCGCCGCCGAGGGAGCCGCTCGAGCGGGAATGGTCGCGAAGGGGCCGGAGTCCGGTGTCCCGGCCAGGACCGATCCAGCACCCGCGGCCGACCCGGGACCCGGGGGCGCCGCACTGCTGGCCGAGCCATCGCTGGCGGACGGTCCGGGAGCCGGTCTCATCGCGCCGGAAGCACCGTCGCCCGCGTCGAGCGGGGCGGTCGACTCCAGCTCGGCCCGCATCCGCTCGGAGAAGATCTGGAACATCTCGTCGCTGACGTCCTGGATCATCCCCCGCCCCATCTGCGCGAGGATCCCGGTGACGTTCACCAGCGAGACGGCGCTGACCTCGGTCCCTCCACCGGGGAGCGGCTTCACGCTGCTGGTCAAGCGGAGGTCCGCGCCTCCCTTGCCCCGGACGTCCTGACCGCTGGCGACCAGCTCGGCGGTCCGGGCGGCGGGGTCGACTCGCTCGAACACCACCTTTCCTCGGTACGTCGAGGAGACCGGACCGACCTTGATGGTCATCGTCCCGGTGGAGGTCCGCTCGTCGAGCCGTTCGCCGATCGCCGCGCCCGGCAGGCACCGGGCCACCCGCGGGAGATCGACCAGGAAGTCCCACACCGCCTCGGGAGGGGCCTTGATGACGAAGGTCTTGGAGATTTCCAGGGCCATCCTGGGTCCTCAGCGCGCGGCGACCGACTGGGTGAGGTACTGCTCGGGAGCGGCGAGGAACTTCTCGCGGCACCGAGGGTTGCAGAAGAAGAAGTTCTGCCCGGCGTGCTCCGCCCGGTGTCGGGCGGTGGCCACCACCACGGTCATCCCGCAGACCGGGTCGAGCGCCTCGCTCGCCTCGGGGACGGGCGGCGCCACCGGCTCCGCGGCCTGCTCCCTCGACCGCTGGACGATCTCCGCGAGGATGCTCAGCGCGACCTCCTCGGGAAGCCGCGCACCGATGTCCAGCCCGGCCGGGTTCCGGATCCGGTCCAGCGGCTCGGCCGAGACGCCCCGGCCGAGCAGGGCCTCCCGCAGCTGCCCGAACCGGGTCCGGCTCGCGACCACGCCCAGGTACGTTGGGCGGAGCCCGAGCGCGGTGGTCACCGCCTCGTCGTCGTGCTCACCCATGGTGGCGACCACCGCGAACGTCCTCGCCGTCTCGCCTCCGTCCCGGCTGAGCTCGGGGGAGGTCCAGTCCACGAAGACCCGGTCCGCCCCCGGGACCTCGCGCGCCCCCGCCGCTGGGTCCACCACGTCCACCGAGTAGCCCAGCCCCTTCCCCAGCTGTGCCAGCGCGCGGACGACCGGAGAGAGGCCGAAGAGCACCAGACGGGGCGGAGGAAGGAAGGGCTCGAGGTACACGTCCACCGTCCCTCCGCTCTGACACACCATCGGAAGCACCGTGACCCCGGGACGCTCGTCGGCGGCAGGCTCGGGGGACAGCGAAAGCAGGCGCGGCCGGCCGTCGATCAGTGCCCGGGCAGCCTCGCGCTTCACCACCGGCTGAGTGCAGTTGCCGCCCAGCCAGCCGTGGTAGGCGCCATCGGCGGTGATGACCGCCATGTCGCCCTGGTGAGCCGAGCTGTAGGGCTGGCGGCGGACGACCATCGCCAGGACGAAGGGCTGCCGGCGGGAGGCGAGGTCCGCCGCCAGCTGGAGGAGCTCGGGCCTCACCGGGCCCCCCCCAGCTGCTCCCGTACCCGCTCCAGGTCCCCGGGCAGATCGAGATCGGTCAGGGCGCGCGCCGGCCAGCGAACGCGGATCGCCTCGGCGGTGTGCCGCTTGACGACCCGCTTCCCGCAGCCCTCGCCCTCCAGCGCCCGGAGCTCGGGAAAGAGGCGCCGGTCGTAGACGATGGGCGGAGCGTCCACCCCCTCGTAGTCGGAGACCACCAGGGGGGCGCGGTCGGTGCGGTACCGCTCCACCAGGGTGCGGATCATCCCCGCGTCGACCAGGGGCATGTCCGCGAGGAGCACCACCGCGGCGGTGCACGACTCCGGCACCGCGTGGATCCCGCTCCGGAGCGAGCTGTGGATCCCCTCCTGGAACTGGGGGTTCAGCACCACCTGACAGCGGAGCCCCTCCAGCTCGGCGCGGGCGCGATCGCTCTGGTGACCGAGCACCACCAGCACCGGGTCCAGCCCTGCGTCCGCAGCGGTGAGCACCGCGCGCCGGAGCACACTCTCGCCGCCCAGCTCCATGAGCAGCTTGTTCCGGCCCATCCGGCTCGAGGTCCCCGCAGCGAGGACCACGCCGGCGATGCTCTCACGCCGATCCACCGTAGGGACCTCCCAGGGGCTGGGACCCAACGGGCGCGAATAACGCGCGGCGGCTCCGGAGTGTCAACGACGCATCCCCGATGGCACGATGCGTCGCCGACGAAGCCCGCCCGCCCGCGCGCTTGACCTGCGCCGGTTGCGCTCGCAATGTCCCCGGCGCCTCGTCTGGCGACTCTGGCCCCTGGAGGTGACGGGATGGTGCGGATCTCGCTGCAAGTCAATGGGACCCAGCAGGCGCACGAGGTCGAGCCCCGGCTCCTCCTGGTCCACTACCTCCGCGACGTGCTCGGACTCACCGGCACCCACGTGGGTTGCGACACCAGCCAGTGCGGAAGTTGCACCGTGATGGTCGACGGCCGGACCGTGAAGTCCTGCACCATGCTCGCGGTGCAGGCCGATGGCAGCGAGGTGCTCACCATCGAGGGTCTGGCCTCCGACGGAACGCTGCATCCGGTCCAGGAGAGCTTCTGGGAGGAGCACGGGCTGCAGTGCGGCTTCTGCACCCCGGGGCTCATCCTCTCGGCGGTGGGGCTGCTCCGTGACGTCCCGCAACCGGACGAGCACGCCATCCGCGCCGGCATCGAGGGGAATCTCTGCCGCTGCACGGGTTACCACAACGTCGTCAAGGCGGTGCAGTCGGCGGCGAGGAAGCTGGCCCGGGCCCCGTCCGAGACCGGGCCGGCCCGGAACCAGGGCCGATAGGGAGGATGCGCATGGCGACGGCGACGGTCGAGCGCCTGGTCGGCAAGTCCATCAGGCGGCGAGAGGACCCCCGATTCATCACCGGGCGAGGGACGTTCACCGACGACGTGAAGCTCCCCGGGACGCATCACGCCGTGTTCGTCCGGAGCCCGCTGGCACATGCCCGCGTCGTCCACATCGATGCCTCCCGTGCGCTGGCCCACTCCGGGGTGCGAGCGGTGTTCACCGGGAAGGACCTCGCCGACGCAGGGGTCAACCCCATCCCGGTGGGGTGGCTCCTCCCTGGACTGAAGACCACCGACTTCCGGGCGATCGCGGTGGATCGGGTCCGCCACGCCGGCGAGGCGGTGGCAGTGGTGGTGGCCGAGTCGGCGGCGATCGCCCGCGACGCCGCGGAGCTGGTCCGGGTGGACTACGAGGAGCTCCCGGTGGTGGTGGACGCGGTTGCCGCGCTCAAGCCGGGTGCGCCGCAAGTTCACGCCAGCGCGCCGGACAACCGCTGCTTCCACTGGGAGATCGGAGACCGGGCGAGGACCGAGTCCGCGCTGCGGGAGGCGGCGAAGGTGGTCCGGACGCGGCTGGTCAACCAGCGGCTGATCGCCAACGCCCTCGAGCCGCGGGCCTCGCTCGCCAGCTACCAGGCGGCCACCGACGAGCTGACGCTCTGGGTCACCTCCCAGAATCCGCACGTCCACCGGCTGATCATGGGCGCGTTCGTGCTCGGGGTCCCGGAGCAGCGATTCCGGGTCATTGCCCCCGACGTCGGCGGCGGCTTCGGCTCGAAGATCTTCATCTACCCCGAGGAGGTGGCGGTGGCCTGGCTGGCGCGCCGCCTCGGCATCCCGGTGAAGTGGACTGCCCAGCGCACCGAGAGCTTCCTCACCGATGCACAGGGAAGAGATCACGTCTCCGAGGTGGAGATGGGGTTCGATGCCGGCGGGAAGATCGCCGCGCTCCGGGTGAAGACGGTGGCCAACCTGGGGGCGTACCTCACGCTCTTCGCCCCCGCGGTCCCCACCTACCTCTACGGGACGCTGCTCAATGGCGTCTACGACATCCCCGCCGTCTTCTGCGAGGTGGACGGCGCATTCACCAACACCGTGCCGGTGGACGCGTACCGTGGCGCCGGCCGCCCCGAGGCCTGCTACCTCATCGAGCGCACCATGGACCTCGCCGCCGGCCAGCTCGGTGCGGACCCGGCGGAGCTCCGCCGCAAGAACCTCATCCCCAAGGAGCGGTTCCCGTTCCAGACCCAGGTGGCGCTGACCTACGACAGCGGGAACTACGCCCCGGCGCTGGCGCGCGCGCTGCAGATGGTGGGCTACGAGCGCTTCCGCGCCGAGCAGGCCGAGGCCCGCAGGAAGGGCAGGTACCTGGGGCTCGGGCTCTGCTGCTACATCGAGGCGTGCGGCATCGCGCCCTCGCAGGTGGTGGGCTCGCTCGGCGCGCAGGCCGGCCTCTACGAGAGCGGCACCGTCCGGGTGCACCCCACGGGCAAGGTGACCGTCCTCACCGGCTCGCACAGCCACGGGCAGGGACACGAGACGACCTTCTCCCAGCTGGTGGCGGACGCGCTCGGCATCCCGCTGACCGACGTGGACGTCGTGCACGGCGACACCGGGCGCATTCCGTTCGGGATGGGCACCTACGGGAGCCGGAGCGGCGCGGTCGGTGGCACGGCCATCCACATGAGCCTGCAGAAGGTCATCGAGAAGGGCCGGGCGCTCGCTGCGCATCTTCTCGAAGCAGCCCCGGACGACGTGGAGTTCAAGGGAGGCCGCTTCTCGGTGAAGGGTTCCCCGGATCGGGGCAAGACGTTCGCCGAGGTCAGTCTCGCGGCCTACCTCGCCCACAAGATGCCCGCGGGCATGGAGCCCGGCCTGGAGGCGACCAGCTTCTTCGATCCCTCGAACTTCACCTTCCCCTTCGGGACGCACATCGCCGTCGTCGAGGTGGACGTGGAGACGGGGCGCACCGTCTTGCTTCGCTACGTGGCGGTGGACGACGTGGGCAACGTCATCAACCCGATGATCGTCGACGGCCAGCTGCACGGAGGCATCGCCCAGGGAGTCGCGCAGGCGCTGTGGGAGTGGGCCAGCTACGACGAGGCCGGGCAGCTCACCACCGGGTCGCTGATGGACTACGGCCTGCCGCGGGCCGACCAGCTGCCGAGCTTCGAGACCGACCGGACGGTGACTCCCTCTCCGGTGAACCCGCTGGGGGTCAAGGGGGCGGGGGAGGCCGGGACCATCGCCGCCACTCCCGCGGTGGCCAACGCGGTCATGGACGCGCTCGCCCCGTTCGGCATCACCCACCTGGACCTCCCGCTCACTCCCCAGAAAGTCTGGAAGGCGGTGCAGGCGTCCCGCGCGGCAGGGAGGAGGTAGCGATGTACCCCGTTCCCTTCGAGTACCACCGGGCGGGCAGCGTGCAGGAGGCGGTGGAGCTCCTCGCCCGCTATGGCGAGTGGGGCAAGCTCCTCGCCGGCGGACACTCGCTCCTCCCGCTGATGAAGTTGCGGATGGCCGAGCCCAGGCACCTGGTGGACATCCGGCGCATCCCCGGCCTGTCCGGCGTGCGCGAGGAGGCCGGGGCGCTGGTCATCGGCGCGGCCACGACACACCAGACGCTGGAGCGCTCGCCGCTGGTGCGCCAGCGCCTTCGCATCCTCTCGGAGGCCGCCTCGCAGATCGGCGACGCCCAGGTCAGGAACATGGGCACCATCGGCGGGAGCCTGGCCCACGCCGACCCGGCCGCGGACCTCCCGGCGGTGATGCTCGCGGTCGGTGCCGAGCTGGTGGCGGTGGGCCCGAAGGGGAAGCGGACCATCGCTGTGGACGGCTTCTTCCTCAAGCTCTTCACCACCACGCTCCTGCCCGGCGAGGTGTTGACCGAGGTGCGCATCCCGCTGCCGCCCGCGGGGACCGGCGGCGCCTACGCCAAGTTCCCCCACCCGGCCTCGCGCTACGCGATCGTCGGGGTGGCGGCGATGGTGACCGTCGCCGCACGGAAGATCGCCGCCGCCCGGGTGGCAATCACCGGGGTGGGGGCGAAGGCGGTGCGAGCGAGCGGCACCGAGTCGGCGCTGGTGGGCGCAGGGGCCGAGGCCGGGGTGCTCGCCTCCGCGGCGGAGAAGGCTCCCCAGGGGCTCACCGTCCGCTCCGACCCGCGGATGGACCCCGACTACTGGCGTGCGCTGGCGGTGACCTTCACCCGCCGGGCGCTGACCACGGCGCTCGAGCGGGCGGGCGGATAGACAGCACGTGCGCGAGGAGATCCAGCGCATCCAGCAGTCGATGGAGCGCGAGGGCTACGTGACCGACCGCCCCGTGGCCACCGCAGTTCATCTGGCCACGACCCTCGGAAGGCCGCTCCTGGTCGAGGGACATCCGGGCGTGGGGAAGACCGAGATCGCCAAGGTGCTGGCGACCGTGCTCCAGGGCGATCTGATCCGCCTGCAGTGCTACGAGGGGCTCGACGCCACCACCGCGCTCTACGAGTGGAACTACCCGAAGCAGCTCCTTCACATCCGGCTGGAGGAGCACGGGGAACGGCCGCTGGCCGAGCGCGAGGCGGACATCTTCAGCGAGCGGTTCCTGCTCAAGCGGCCGTTGCTGCAGGCCATCGCCCACCAGGGCCGCCCTCCCGTGCTGCTGATCGACGAGGTGGACCGGGCGGACGAGGAGTTCGAGGCCTTCCTCCTCGAGGTGCTGTCCGACTTCCAGGTGACGATCCCCGAGATCGGGACGGTCCGCGCCGCCGCGCGGCCGGCGGTGGTGCTGACCTCCAACCGGGCGCGGGACCTCTCCGATGCGCTCCGCCGGCGGTGCCTGTACCTGTGGATCGACTACCCCACGCTGGACAAGGAGCTGCGCATCGTGCGCACCCGGGTGCCGGGCATCGAAGAGCGGCTGGCCCGCGAGGTCACGACCTTCATCCACGCCCTGCGGAGGATGAAGCTGGCCAAGGTGCCGGGCGTCGCGGAGTCGCTGGACTGGGCCCAGGCGCTGGTGGCGCTGCACGCCTCGCACCTCGATGAGGAGCTGGTCCGGGAGACGCTGGGCTGCTTCCTCAAGGACGAGGAAGATCTCCGGAAGGTGACCGCCCGGCTGGACGCAGGAGAGCTGGGGGCCCTCTCCTCGCCCCTCTAGATGAGCCCCGCAAGCGCGGATCTGGTCGAGCACACGGCGCGATTCTGCCGCCGGCTCCGCGCCGAAGGCCTGCGGCTCGGGCCGGGGGAGACGCTCGATGCAACCCGCGCGCTGGAGTCGGTGGACCTGCTCGACCGGGAGGACCTGCGGCTGGGCCTGCGCACCGCGCTGGTGAAGCGTCTCGACGACGTCCCCCTGTTCGATGCGCTGTTCGAGACGTTCTGGGGTGGAGGGGCACCGGTGTCTCGCAACCCGCCGGTGATCCCGCCCGACGCCGAGGAAGACCGGAAGGGGTCGAGCGCCAGCCCCGGCCGGCGGCGCCCTCCCGAGTCGCGCCAGCCGGTGGTGGAGGAGCTCCCGGTGCCCGGTCCGAGCGCGCGGGAGGCGCTGGGCCGGCAGGACTTCGAGTCGTTTGGCGACGAGGAGCTCCGCGCGGTCACCGCCCTCGCCCGCCGCATCGCCCGGCGGCTCCGGGCGCGTCCGGGCCGGCGCTGGAAGCATGCTCGCCGGGGGGAACAGCTGTCCCTTCGCCGCACGATGCGCGAGGCGATGAAGACCGGCGGCGAGCTCTCGACGTTGAGCTACCGCGAGCGGAAGCTCCGGCGAACCCGCCTGGTAATTCTCGCCGACGTCTCGGGCTCGATGGACCTCTACGCCCGGCTGCTGCTCCAGTTCCTGTATGCCCTGCAGAACGCCTTCGCCTCGGTCGAGACCTTCGTCTTCGCCACCCGGCTGAGCCGGGTCACCGACGAGCTGCGGGCCCCCGGGTACCGTGAGGCGCTGGGCGGGCTCTCGGCGCGGGTGCAGGACTGGAGCGGCGGGACGCGCATCGGTGAGTCGCTCGCCGCGTTCCTCGAGGGATGGCCGCGCCTGGTCGACCGCCGGACGGTGGTGGTGGTGCTCAGCGACGGCTGGGAGACCGGGAGCCCCGAGGTGCTCGGGCAGGCGCTGGCCATGCTGCGTCGCCGGGCCGGCCGGCTGGTCTGGCTGAATCCGCTCCTGGGAAGCCCGGGGTACGAGCCGCTGACGCGGGGGATGCAGGCCGCGCTTCCCCACCTGGACGTGTTCGCCCCGGCGAACGACCTCACCAGCCTCGAGCAGCTCGCCAGACACCTCAGCCTGTAGGCCCGAAAAGGTGTCAAACACCTCCGCCGGGACTCTGCGTCCGGCCCTGATTCACGGTCCGTGAAGACTGGTGCCGCTCGAGGTGTCAAACACCTCTGACGGGCTGACCTGCAGCGGCGACCTTCCGGACCGAGCTCCCCTCGACGAGCGCCAGCCCGTCGCCGCGCGGCTCGGTGCCCTCCACGGCGACCACGTCCCCGCGGCGGAGGGAGAAGAACGCCTCGTTCGCCGCCGTTCGGTGCTTCTCCTGAAGCGCCAGGCCGACCCGGCCTTCGGGGCCGCAGCCCAGGTACCGCTGCCGGCCTTTCCCCTCGAGCGGCTCGGAGACGATGCGAAACAGCCTTCCCGCTGGCGGCTCCGGCCAGGCCTCCCCCCGCGGGGCCAGCACCAGGTAGCTCATCTTGAGCGCCTCCTTGTGCAGCCCTGCCTCCCGTGCCAGCGCATCCAGCAGCGGCGGCGGGGACCAGCTCCGCTCGGCGTGACACCAGTCCGAGCCCTTCACCAGCGCAGGGCACCCGCCGCGCCACAGACAGGGCGCCCGCACGGCGTATCCCCGCGCGACCACCAGGTCCCGGACTTGAAGCAGCTCCCGCGAGGTGTCCCGGAGGGCGGGCTCGAGAACGACCACCGAGCCCCCCGGCCGCAGCTGCGCCGCTGCCCGCTCGAGAAGGGCCGCGCGCTCCCCGAGCGCCGAGGGACCGCGCCCGACCTCGTTCAGCAGGTGCCCGAGGGTGATGGCATCGAAGTGCCCCTCCGGCAGCGCCGCACCTCCGCTCCACGACCGGGTGGCGAGCGGCTCCTCCGCCTCCGCCGCCAGCGCCCGCGCCAGCGTCAGGGCCGGGGCGCTCCGCTCGGCCGCGGTGACCTCGGCCGCTCCGGCGTCGAGCGCGGCGAAGGCAACCGGGCCCGGTCCGCTCCCCAGGTCCAGCACCGAGCGCGGCCGCCGCGGCAGCTCCCCGAGGACGGCCCGCGCCTGGGCGTAGCTCACCGGCCAGTAGAAGAGCAGGTACGCCCCGAGCAGCCGCGGATCGTCCAGGTACCGCGCACCCACCAGCGCCCGGTCCCGCGTCAGCCCTGCGGAGAGGGCACGGATGCCCTGCGCGACCTCCCTCAGCTCCCGCCCGACCAGCGTCGGCGGACCCTCGGGCAGCCTGCGGTGGCGCCGCCACACGGCCACCAGCCGGGGCATCCAGCGGGCGAGGGCACGATCGACGTCGACGGTGGCCACGGCTCGCCCTCACCCCCGGCGCCGAGGGGCGCGGAGGAACGCCTCGAGATTGCCGGCCATCCGCTCGAGGACCGACACGGTCGTCCGGTAGTCGGCCTCGCTCACCCCCTCGGCAATGTGCCGCCGCTGCTCGGCCACCGTCGCCTGGAGCCGCCGGTGCGCCTCCCGACCCACCGAGGTGAGCTGGACTCGGGCGCCGGGGAGCGGCTCCGCCCAGCCGCGCTGGACGAGCTCCTCGAGCCCCGCCCGGACGCCCTCGGCATCGGTGGCGGCGAAGGGCGCGAGCGCGGATTCCAGGCCGGCCTCGCTCGCCGGACCCGCCTCGAGCACGTTCAACAGCTGCCAGTGACGTCGGCTGCACTGCTCCGAGGCGAGCGCCCGGGCGAAGGACTCCTCCAACAGGCGATCCACTTCCTTGAGCCAGTAACCGACGGGGCGCTGGGCCATCCGTCACGCCTAGGCGACGAGCCCACGCCGGGGCAAGCTCCGACCGGCGCGACGGCGGTTTAGCCGGCCTCCGACAGCCCGCCGGTCCTGCCGCGGACAAACTCGCGGATCTCGTCGAGCCGGGCCCGGGTGTCCTCCTGCCCGAGCGTCACCAGCCGCTCGATGTACTCCTGCTCGAACGCCAGGTAGCTCAGGAGATCCGCGCCGCCCTTCTGGCTGACGCCCAGCCCCTTGAGCAGGAACCGCAGCGTCCGCGGGAAGCGCATCACCTGGTCCGCCGCCAGCAGCGCCAGGTCCTGGCTCGGCTGGAGCAGCAGGATGCGCACCGGCCGCAGGTGGGACTCGGCGGGTCGCTGGATGCTGTCCAGCATCTCGGTCACCCGCTCCACCCGCTCGATGTCCGGCTCGAGCGAGTCCAGGAACACCGCGTTCATCAGCACGCCGAGGATCTGCGAGAGCGGAAGCTCGTCCCGCTGGGCGACCTCGTTCAGCACCGCCGTCTCCTCCGCGGTGCGCGGGTGCCGGATTCCGATCGCCAGCACCCGGTCCGCCCCCAGGTGCAGCGCCGGGCTCATCGGCGCGCTCAGCCGGACGCCGCCGTCGCCGTACCAGGAGCGCCCCACCTGCACCGGCGGAAAGAAGATGGGGATGGACGCCGAGGCCATCACCTGGTCGAGGGTGATCTCGGTCTTCATCCCCATCCGCCGGCTCCGGGCCCACGGCTCGAGATCCGGGGCGCCGTCGAAGAACGTCACCGAGGTTCCGGTCTCGTAATTGGTGGCGGAGATCGCCAGCCCCCGCAGCAGCCCCCGCTGGATGTTCTCCCGGATGCGCTCGAACTTGATCTCCCGTCCGAGGAGCTCCCGCAGCGGCGCGGTGTCCAGCAGGTGGTTGTAGCGCCGCGGCGGCTGCGTCCCGCCCGCGGTCAGACCGCGGAACCACCCCGAGCCGATGGAGACCAGGCTCAGGGCATCGGTCCGGTACACGTGGTCCGGGGTCAGGGCGAGCCAGGTGTCCGACAGGTGCTTCACCGCCCCGGGGAAATCGTCCGCCTCGGCAGCGAGCGAGGAGCCGTTGATCGCCCCCGCCGAGACCCCGCAGACGACCTGGAAAGGGAGGGGTCCGCTGCCGAACAGCTCCGCCAGCGCTCTCAGAGCGCCGACCTGATACGCGGCGCGCGCTCCGCCGCCTGTGAGCACGAGGCCGAGGTTCACCGCTGCGGTCCAGAGCGTAGCACGCTAGGAGAGGGAACCTTGATGGCTCAGACCATGGTGTCGGTGCAGGCTCTGCGGAAGCACTACACCGTCCACAAGCGTCCGCCAGGACTCAAGGCCGCCTTGGCCTCGCTGTTCCGACGCGTCCCCACCGTGGTCAAGGCGGTGGACGGCATCTCGTTCGAGATCGCCCGTGGCGAGCGGGTGGGTTTCCTCGGCCCGAACGGCGCAGGGAAGACCACCACCCTCAAGGTCCTGGCGGGTCTGCTCCACCCCTCCTCGGGCGAGGTCCGGGTCGACGGCCACGTGCCGCAGCGCCGCGAGGATGTCTTCCTGAAGAAGATCACCCTGGTGATGGGCCAGAAGCAGCAGCTGCTCTGGGACCTCCCGCCCTCGGAGACCTTCGCCCTCAACCGCGCCATCTACGAGGTGCCGGAGCCGCAATTCCGGCGCACGCTCGCCGAGCTGACCGAGCTGCTGGAGCTGGGCGATCTGGTCAACAAGCCCACGCGCACGCTCTCCCTGGGCGAGCGAATGAAGTGCGAGCTCGCCGCGGCGCTCATCCACCGGCCGCAAGTGCTGTTCCTCGACGAGCCGACCATCGGCCTCGACGTCTCGATGCAGGTGGTCATCCGCGACTTCATCAAGGCCTACAACGAGCGCACCGGGGCCACGCTCATTCTCACCAGCCACTACATGGACGACGTGGCCGCGCTCTGCCCCCGGGTGGTGGTGATCGACAAGGGAGTGCTCAGCTACGATGGCGCGCTCGACGACCTGGTGCGCCGGATCCGCCCCGAGAAGCGCCTGGTCCTCCGGCTCGATGCGCCGGTGGATCGCGCGGTGCTCGACGCCGTGGGGCGGGTGGTGTCGAGCGATGCCGCGGGCGTGACCCTTCAGGTCCCCCAGGACGAGGTGAACGCCGCGGTCTCGCGCGCCCTGGCCACGCTCCCGGTCCACGACCTCACGGTGGAGAACGCCCCGCTGGAGGAGGTCATGAGCGAGCTGTTCGCCCAGAGCCGGGCGGCCCGCGGCGACGTGGAGGACGCGGCGTGAGCCTGCGGAGCACCGTTCGCGCGCTGCCCACCCTCTTCCGGGTGGGCTTCGCCGAGATGGTGGCCTACCGGGCCGAGATGCTGGTCTGGGTGCTGGCCACCACCATGCCGCTGATCATGCTCGCACTCTGGTCCGCGGTGGCACACGACGCCCCGGTGGGGCGCTTCGACCAGGCGGACTTCGTGGCCTACTTCCTCGCCACCTTCATCGTCCGGCAGCTCACCGGGGCCTGGGTGGCATGGCAGCTGAGCTTTGAGGTTCGCACCGGGACTCTGGCCATGCGGCTGCTCCGGCCAATACACCCCATGGTCTCGTACGCGGTGGAGAACCTGGCCGCCATCCCGCTCCGGATGGTGGTGGCGCTCCCGGTGGCGGTGCTCGCCCTGATCCTCACCGGCGCCAGCCGGCTACCGCGCGATCCGCTCCTCTGGGTGGTCTTCCTCCTCTCGCTCCTCGGCGGCTGGCTCATCACCTTCCTCGCCAACGCGGCCATCGGCACCCTCGCGCTCTGGACCGGGAGCAGCGTGAAGGTGATGGACGTCTGGCTCGCGCTCTTCATGGTGTTCAGCGGGTACCTCATCCCGGTGGAGCTCTTCCCGCCAGCGATCCGGGGCACCATCGAGGTGCTTCCCTTCCGCTACCAGATCGGCTTCCCGGTGGAGCTGCTCACCCGGGGGCTGGACCGCGGCGCGGCGCTGCGCCTGCTGCTCGGACAGTGGATCTGGGTCGGCCTCTTCGTGCTCGGGGTGCGCGCGCTCTGGAGGAGGGGCCTGCAGCGGTTCGCGGCCTACGGGGGATGAGCGGGGCCGCGCGCTACTGGCGGTTGTTCCGGGTGCAGGTCCGGAGCTCGGTCCTCCTCGGGCTCCAGTACCGGGCGGACTTCGTGCTCGACGGGCTGGTGTCGCTGTTCTGGACCCTCACCGCGCTGGTCCCACTGTTCACCGTGTTCCACCTGCGCGAGAGCGTGGCCGGCTGGACGTTCGAGGAGGCGATGCTGGTCACCGGGTGGTTCACCCTGCTGGAGGCCATCCTCGAGGGCGCGATCAACCCCAGCCTCACCGCGGTGGTGGAGCACATCCGCAAGGGCACGCTGGACTTCGTGCTGCTCAAGCCCGCCGATGCCCAGTTCCTGGTCTCCACCGCCCGGTTCGAGCCCTGGCGCAGCACCAATGTGGTCACCGCCCTGGTGCTCTGGACGGTGGCCTTCGTGCGGATGGGACGGCTGCCCTCGCTGCCCGGCTCGTTCGCTGCGGCGCTGCTGCTCCTCACCGCGACGGCGCTGCTCTATTCGCTGTGGATCCTCACGGTGAGCGCGGCCTTCTACGTGGTGAAGATCGACAACCTCACCAACCTCTTCAACTCCATCTTCGACGCCGCCCGGTGGCCGGTGCAGGTGTTCCGCGGCGTGATGCGCTGGGTGTTCACCTTCATCGTGCCGCTGGCTCTGATGACCACCTTCCCGGCCCAGGCCATGCTGGGTCGGCTTCCACTCCCCTCCCTCGCCTGGTCGGTGGTGGGAGCGGGTGCGTTCGGGTGGCTCTCCCGGCGGGTGTGGCTCTCCAGCATCGCCCGGTACACCTCGGCGAGCAGCTGACCTGCCTCCCGCAACTCACCCCCGCTCCCCCGGGTTCGAGGGGGCACGCGACGAAACCGGCCCCGGGTCGGGCGCGTGTCACTCGATGGTTCCGAAAGAGGGAGTCATGAAGCTCGCACGTCAGTCGTTCCTCGTGGGCGGCCTGTTCCTGGCGGCCGCCTGCGGCAGCAGCAGCAACGGTCCGGACGAGTATCAAGCGGCGGTTCCCACCTTCTCCGGCGTGTCCGCGGAGGTCTCGGGCGCCTCGTCCGAGGGCGCCAGCCTCACCGCGTCCAGCGGAGCCGAGGCGGGCCTGATCGCCCCGACCCCGGGCGCAGAGCTCCAGGCGAGCACCACGCCCGACTGGCTTCCGAAGATCCGCGACGCCATCCAGAGCCTGAACCAGGGCCTCAAGGACGCCTTCGGTCCGGTGGAGCGGCTGGTCCTCACCAACGGCCCGTCGCAGGTCCGGGGCCAAGTCTACATCTACGGTCCGTTCGAGCAGGGCGGGTACAGCTACCTGCTCTCCGTGGTCCGTGTGGCGGGCAACCACTACGGGTGGAAGCTCCAGGTCAAGAAGACCGGTGACGCCGACACGGCCTTCGTCGCCTTCGCCGCCGGCACCACCTTCAAGGTCCCGAGCGATCAAGTGCACCGGGGCCGCGGCACCATCGGCGTCGACCTCGACGCCTACAAGACCGTGGTCACCGCCTTCCCTGGCCAGGGCAAGCTGTTCGTCGCCTTCAGCCACCACGGGTTCGGGCCGGCCGCGGCCGACGCGGGCGTGACCGGTCAGAGCAAGACCCTGATCTACGCCCTGAGGAACTTCTCGGCCGACACCAGCAAGTGGCAGCCGGTGGACGCGATCTTCTACGCCCACAAGAACGGGCTGAGCGGCGTCACCAGCGTGCGCGTCGCCAGCTACGCCGACATCCCGGAGATCCCGAACGACACCCCCGCCAAGGAGCTGCTGGTGGGCCGCGCCCGGTACAACCCCGGCGTGGGTGGTCGGGCCGAGGTGGCGATCACCGGCGGCGACCTGAGCGGGAAGGTCTTCTTCGGCGTCGAGTGCTGGGACAAGGCAGAGGCCCTGGTCTTCAAGGCCACCGCGCTGTGCAGCCTGGGCGAGGAGCCGGGCACCGGCAGCTGTACCTGGACCAAGACCGGCGACGAGGCCGCCTGCCATGTGGTGCTCGCCACGGGGATGCGGGACCACGTGGAGCCCTCGGACGAGAGCGATGCGAGCCCCGATCCGGACGCCCCGGCGAACGACGTCCCCGGCGTGCCGAGCCAGATGCCCGCCGGCGACGGCAACTGACGAGGTCGCCGCACCCCGGGACCGGCCGAGACCGGTGCTCCCGGGCCCCGGAGGCCCCGACCGCTCCCTCCCCCCGGGCGGTCGGGGCTTCTGCTTGTGCGGAGGTGTTTGACACCTCCGCGGGGCTTGGTCCGTCTCGCTCGCTGGACGCACCGTCGCGGACGCTGGACTCGCCGGAGAAGGGCTTTACGCTCGGGCGGCACCGTGGCGGGGCGCCAGAGGTGTTTGACACCTCGGCGGTCACCTCGGCGGTCGACCGGCGTCGGCGAACCCGCTCCCGCCGTGTTAGAGCACCCGGCCCGCCATGAGGTCCGAGCTCGAACGGGAGGTGGCCCGCCGGCGCACCTTCGCCATCATCAGTCACCCCGACGCGGGGAAGACCACCCTGACCGAGAAGCTCCTCCTCTATGGCGGGGCCATCCACCTGGCCGGGAGCGTGAAGGCCCGTCGCGCCCGCCGCCACGCCACCTCCGACTGGATGGAGCTGGAGAAGGAGCGCGGCATCTCGGTGACCTCCTCGGTGCTCCAGTTCGACTACCGTGACCACGCGGTGAACCTGCTCGACACCCCGGGCCACCAGGACTTCTCCGAGGACACGTACCGCACCCTCTCCGCCGCCGACAGCGCGGTGATGCTCATCGACGCGGCCAAGGGCGTCGAGCCCCAGACCAAGAAGCTCTTCCAGGTCTGCCGGATGCGGGCCATCCCCATCTTCACCTTCGTCAACAAGCTCGACCGGTACGGGCGCGCGCCGCTGGATCTGATGGACGAGCTGGAGCAGGTGCTCGGCATCCGCGCCTACCCGATGAACTGGCCCATTGGCATGGGCCCCGAGTTCCGCGGCGTCTACGACCGCTCCGCCCGGGTGGTGCACCTCTTCTCCTCGGAGGGCACCCACGGCGAGGCCGAGGTGGGCGAGCGCAGCCTCTCGCTCGACTCGGAGGAGATCTCCCGGGTCCTCGCCCCCGCCGAGCTGGCCCAGCTGCGCGAGGACGTGGAGCTGCTCGACGTGGGCGGCGACGCCTTCAGCCGCGAGAAGAGCGACGCGGGACAGATCACCCCCATGTTCTTCGGCTCGGCGATGACCAACTTCGGCGTCCGGCCGTTCCTCGACGCCTTCCTCGACCTCGCACCCACTCCTGCGCCGCGCAACACCGACCGGGGACCGCAGCCGCCCACCGCCGAGAAGTTCAGCGGCTTCGTCTTCAAGATCCAGGCGAACATGGACCCGGCGCACCGCGACCGGATCGCCTTCGTCCGCGTGGTCTCCGGCCGGTACGTGAAGGGGATGAACGCTCACCACGTCCGGCTGGGGAAGACGGTTCGCCTGGCGAACCCCAGCCAGTTCATGGCCGCCGAGCGCACCGCCATCGAGGAGGCCTGGCCGGGGGACGTCATCGGCCTCTTCGACCCCGGCCTCTACCGGATCGGCGACACGCTGGTGGACGGCGAGCCGTTCCGGTTCGACGGCGTCCCCCGCTTCTCCCCCGAGCACTTCGCGGTGGTGCGGAGCAAGGACCCGCTCCGGCGCAAGCAGGTGGAGAAGGGCCTCGAGCAGCTCAGCGAGGAAGGCACCATCCAGATCTTCCAGCAGCGACAGATGGGCATGCGCGACCCGATCGTCGGCGTGGTGGGCGCGCTCCAGTTCGAGGTGCTCCAGTACCGCATCGAGCACGAGTACGGCGCGGCCATCGCCCTGGACCGGCTCCCGTACGCCCACGCCCGCTGGGTGGTTGGGGAGAAGTTCGATCCTCGCTCCTTCGACTGGGAGGGCAACCGTCAGACGGTCCAGGACCGCGACGGGCTGCCCCTGGTCCTCTTCCGGGACGACTGGGCCCTCCAGCACGCGCAGGAGAAGCATCCCGAGCTGCAGTTCCTGGCCGAGGCCCCCCAGCTCCACGACGGCAAGCAGGTGGCGGCCGGCGGCGAGCAGGCGGCGGGCGCGTCCTGACTGGATCCAGATCCTGCAGAAGAAGGCGCGCGCGCCCGCCCTGGACCGTCAGAGTCCGGGCGCGGGGAGGTCCCCTTCGGGCGGGACCCCGCCGTGCCCGAGCCGCTCCCGCAGCTCGATGAGCGCGGGGAAGAGGATGGTCGTGCCCAGGAAGGTGCAGACCACGCCCACCACCGCCAGCAGTCCCACGCTGCGCAGGCCGGCGTGTCGAGCGATGAGCAAGGAGGCGTAGCCCGAGGCGTTGGAGCAGGTGGCGACCACCGCGGTCAACCCCGTGTATCGCATGATGCGCGGCATCGAGCCGGGCCCGTCCTCCTGGTAGCGGTGGAACACGTGCACCGAGTTGTCGACGGCGATCGCCAGCAGGTTCGGAAGCACCACCACGTTGAGAAAGTTGAGCGAGATGCCGGTCAGCCACATGGCCCCGGGCAAGCAGAGCATTCCCGCGAAGAGCGGCCCGGTGACCATCATCGCCTGTCCAAACTTCTTGAGGGCGATCCAGATCGTGCCGAAGACGGCCAGGGTCGCCAGCAGCATCACCGGTGGTCCGTCCTCGCGGATCAGCACGAAGATCTTCGCCGCCAAGCGGTTGGAGTCGAGGATCGGCGCACGCGTGCCCGCCGACTCTGCGCGCCGGCCTATCGCGTTGAGGTCGGCCGCCCAATCCCGGAGGCGAGCCACGTCATGCAGTCCAAAGCGAGGGAACAACAGCACGAAGGTGCCGCGGCCATCGAAGGGCTCGAAGCGTCGGCGGAACTCGATGGGGAGCTCCTCCTCCGTCCACGGCCGCGCCTGCGTCATCTCCAGCAGCGTCTTCACCCGCCCATCTTCCCTCTTCGACCTGGGAAGCTTGGCGAGCAGGCTCTCCAGCTCCCCCATGATTCCCAGGCGTCTGATGGTGTCGGAGGGCAGCAAATCGTTCAGTGACGCGATCTGCGCGATGCTGCTTCTCTCTCCCCCTTCGCTTTGAACCGTGCGGGCGATGGCGCTGATCGTCCTCGCGGTCTCCAGCCCGTCGACCCAGACCACCCCGGGAACCATGATGATTCCCATCTCCTGCGCGATGTGAACCTCGAGCTCGGCGGCCTGGCCGTCGCCCTTCATGTTGAGCAGGTTGGTCTCGAACCCCACGCGGTGGCCGACGGCCACCGAACCCGCCACCGCCACGGCCATCGCGGCGACGATCGCTCCGAGGAACGCGGTGGGGGGACGCCAGGCCGGCCCGAGCCCGGCCCCGGGATGCACCGGCTTCGGCTTTCTCAGCGCCATCCGCTCAGAGAGGAAGAGCAGCGCTGGTCCGAACGCATAGGTGGCGATCAGAGTGGCCATCACCCCAAAGGCCGCAATCTTCCCAAATTGCTTGAAGGCATCGAACTTGGCGAAGACCAGCACGAAGAACGCCGCGGCGTTGGTGACCGCGGAGGACAGCGCTCCTCCGAAGGTGCCGTGGACGGTCTCCTTCATCGCCTCCAGGGGCTCGAGCCGCGCCCTCTCCTCCCAGTAGCGCATCGCGAGGTGAAGTCCGTACTCGATGCCCAGCCCGATGAGGATCGCGCCAAGGAAGCCGGTCACCGGGTTCAAGTGGCCGACGAGCAGCCAGGCGAAGGCAAAGGTCAACGAGATGCCGATGGCCACCGGGAAGGCGACGACCGCGAGGACGGCCAGCCGGCGGCTGGTGGCGAGGATGATCGCCAGGGTGAGGATGGTGGCGATGACCACCGAGCGCGCCAGGTCGGCCTGCAACGCGTCGTCCTCCTCGACGCGCACCACGTGGGCGCCGGTGTACGCCAGCTTGATCTGCGGATATCTGGTGAGGAGCGGCTCGGCCGCTTCCTTCACGGTGGCGAGGAGCTTCCGGTTGAAGTCGACCTGGGCAGGCGTCGAGGTGGCCTTCACCAGCAGATAGAGCTCCTCGCCGTTCTTCGACTCGAGGTAGTCGCCGCGCGCAGCTCGCGGCAGGTACTTCTTCTCGATCGCCTGGAAGTCGATCGGCGCCGTCTCTTCGCCCAGGTCCATCAAGAACGGGTTGGCGGTCCTCCTCTCGTAAGCGATGCGGGCGGCGAGATCGTTCTTCAGCGAGCCGAGCGTCTCGGTATTCAGCAGCAGCAGCGCACGCTCCGCGAGGAAGTCCATCCGGAACTTCCATTCCACGAAGCGAACGACTTCCCGGTGCGCCGCGATCGCCGATGCGGCCTCCTGGGCGAACGCGCGCCGGTGCTCGCGGGTGCCGCCCACCACCTGCACCACGAGGTAGCCGGTGCCACCCGCGCGCCCCTCGATCTCCTTGAGGTCCTTCACCTCCGGGGTGGTTGCAGGAAGGAGCTCGGTGAAATCACCGCGGAAGCCCAGACGGCTCGACAGTGCACTGGCGACCACGGCCAGCACGAGGGAGATCGCGACCATCCGCCAGGGATGGCGGACGGAGACCGAGATCAGCCAGTCGAGGGCACGCTTCATGGGTTCGCGCCGCTGCACGGTCCTGCCCCCGACCGGCGGCGTCAACCCCCCGTACTGATCCACGGAGCACGGTGCCCCCGGTCCCGCGAGGCTCCTGGTGGCGTCTTCAGGTTCAAACGCAACGGGTGGGCTTCATCGCACAGTGACCCAGCCCCAGTGCCCGCCAATGGAACTGCCTCCGCTCCTCGAGAAGAGGTGCCGTGGTCGTGTCCGCCATCGCGCCCTCCGGGACCCAACCTCGTCCCGTCCTCTGGCGCCTGCGGAGTTGCTGCTGCCCGGCGACCCTGTTACGTCCCCTCGGGCGCCGCCGTTTTGCACCTGCAACTGGAGCCAAGGACGCTTCGGACCCGCAGGACGGTCTCGCTACACCCCCGTCCGGCATCCAAGGTCTCCATGGCCCGCATCACCGTCGAAGATTGCGTCGAGTTCGTCGACAACCGCTTCGCCCTCTGCATCCTGGCCACGCGACGCGCTCGCCAGCTCGCGTCCGGCGCCACGCCCCTGGTCCAGACCCAGCGCAACAAGTCGGCGGTGGTCGCGCTTCGCGAGGTCGCGACCGGGAAGGTCCGGTTCGAAGGCGACGTCCGGGAGGCACTTTCCAGGCCGCCCCCCAAGCGGGGGGTGCTGGCTGCCGCGGTCAGCGCGACGGAGATCGACCGGGCCAAGGGACCCGACCCGTTCCATCGCTGGGATCACCGAGCAACTCGCGGTTCGTGACCCGGTCGCACACCCGCGTGAACAGCGCCGGGCGCTCGGTGGTGGAGAGCCGTTCGGCGTCGCAGCTAGAACGAGAGGCGGACGGTGAGCCCGGTGTACCCGGGAGCGAGCGCGGGCACGAGCCGGAGGCGGACACCGGAGGCACGGTGCTTCCGGGAGAGCTCGAGGTTGTAGTCCGCCGCGAGCCTGACCGTCTCCTCGGGGGTGGTGACCATCTCCGGGGTGGTGATGCCCCAGACGATCAGCGCTCCGCCCAGGGCGACGCCGGCGCCGATCAGCAGCGCCCCGGTCGTGGTCGCCTTCTGTGAGCGCTCGACGCAATCGGCGTAGACCGGTGAGGTCTGGGGGAGGCACCCGGGAGCGCTGGTGTCGGGGCCTCCGGCAGCGACCAGGGCGCCGGCCACGACCCCGGCCAGCAAGGTCAGCCCGCCGCCTGCCATGAGCCACGCGCGCTGACGGCTGCGATCCTCCGACCACGCGGCGAGGTCCGGACGCCCCACCCTCTGGTAGAACTCCCGCGGGCTGAGGCGCCCCTCGACGGAAGAGACCTCGTTCGGTCTCGGATCCACCCACAGGAACCTGGACAGGAAGGCCTCGCGCTCCGGGCCCGGCGGCGGCAGCGGCACCTCGTTGGGCGCCTCGCTGGACTCGTCTGGCGCGGGCGGTGGTTGCTTCGAGTCGATCAGGACTTCCTCCGGACCCGGCCGGGACTGGGCCACGACCGGGGTTCCCGCTCCGAGGACCAACAGCAAGACCGTGGCGCGCATGGCGTCTCCCCCCGTCGGCGTCGACGGTGCCATCTTGGCAGAGCACCGCGCCTCGTGGCCACCCGAGGCCAACTACTGCTGGCAGTAGACCGCCGGCATGCTGATCGAACTGGGATCGGGGAACGAGTACCAGCCGTTCTGCGCGCTCGACGGGTTCTCGTCGGCGAACCAGGGGAGCATCACCAGTTGCTGCAGGTGGTACTGGTAGCCATGGAGCGGCACCACGATGGTGGGGAAGTCGTCGAAGGTCGGCCCGTTGCCCTGCGGATCGCCCACCTCGAGGAACGGGTTGAACGAGCACTCGGCCCGTGGGTCGCTCTCCGGTGGGTAGCGCCAGTCGGGGACGACGTTGTTGACAAACGGGTCGTTCAGCCACTCGCCCAGTTCGTGGTTGGCGGTGCTGATGTCAGCGAGCAGATCGCCGAGCTGCGAGACGTCGAACCAGCTGGTGTAGATGAAGGTCTGGAAGGACTCGGTGCCGTCGCTGTTGTCGACCGCAATCGCGTCGTGGTAGCCGAGCGCCTCGTTGAAGACGCTGTCGGTGACGAAGATGGGCAGCTCGTCGGGGCCGATGTCGCTCAGCTGCAGGATGGTGCGGATCTCGGCGTCGACGAAGTCGAAGAGCGCCAGGCCGATCAGGTCGTTCGGGTCATCGCTGATCTGGATCAGCGCGCCGGTCTCGGGCGTGACCTCGATGGTGACCGGGCGGGCGATGCGTGGCTGGTCCAGCCGGACGTGCCAGCTGTGGTGCCGGTCCATCTTGTTCCAGAAAGTGGCACGCTGCAGCTGATCTCCGAACTGGCCGACGCCGTTGATGAAGCGCGCGTCGCGGAAGAGCGGTGAGGAGGCGATGTTCACCACGGCGCGGATGGGCTCGAAGACGCGGTCGAGGCCGTCCCCGAAGAAGACGAAGTTCATGCGCAGGGGGATGATGACCGTCTTGATGGTTGCGCTGCGTCCTGAAGCGGGCGTGTAGCCAACCATGGTGTACGGATAGGTCTGGCCGCCGACCGAGAACGAGGAGGTGAAGTGAGGGAACGACTTCACCCGATCGTCGTCGCGCTCGCTCTTGGAGCGGGAGAGGCCCCGACCGCGGTGCGCGCGGGTCTCGGCGCGAAGCTGCTTGGCGAAGGCGGCCTTGTCGACGATCCGCTGGACGGACTTGCCCGCCCTGATCGTTCCGTCCAGTTGGCCCGCCGCGAGGGGTGTACCTGGTAGGACCAGGAACGCGAGTGCCAGAAGGGTCAATCGCATCGGCATCGGAGGGCCTTTCCTGGGTCTCGGGTGAGCGCGACGCGGGAGTAAGCCCGAGGAGCGTGTGGAGCGCAATCCTTCGATCGCGGGAGCAATCGGCTGTTGCCCTGCGTCACGCCGCCAGGGGTCGGGCGTGGGGGGAGGGGCCGGGACGACCCCCGGGCCTTTCGAGGACGGCCGGGGAGGATCCCCTGGCTAGGGGAAGGTCATGGTCCCGATCTTCCGGCCGTTGCGCTCGGTGAACCAGATCTTGGAGTTGGGGCCGCCGCCCACCGGCACGCTGAACGGCTGGGAGTTCGGCGTGGGCACCTGGAACTCGAGGATCGCGCCGAGTGGATTGATCCGGGCGATGAGGTTCGCGCTCGGCTCGGGCACGTAGCCGTTGCCGTCGAAGGCGTAGTTGACGTCGAAGGGCGCCGGCGCGCCCTGGAGAGCGTACTCGGTGACCGTGCCGTCGAAGGCAATCGAGGCCACCTTGTTGGCGCTGGACTCGATGAACCACATCGCCTGCAGGAAGTCGAACCCATCGTACTCGGTGCTGATGCGCCCGAGCCCCGGACCGCCGGGGACGGGATACTCGGTGATCACCCCGGTGTTGTAGTTGATGCTGGCGACCTTCCCCACGTTGCTCTCGGTGAACCACAGCTTGTCGATGCCCGCCCCGATGGTCGTCCAGTCGATGCCCACCGGGCCGGAGTTGGGCGTGGGGATGGGGTACTCGGTGATCGCCCCGGCGTTGCTGATGAAGCCGATCTTGTTGGCGTTGTTCTCGACGAACCAGTAGCCGCCGGTGGGTCCGGGGATGATTCCCCACGGACCGGAGTTCGGCGTGGGGATGGTGTACTCGGTGAACACCCCGGCGGAGGTGACGTGGCCGATCTTGTTGCCGAGGTACTCGGTGAACCAGGCATCGTTCCCGGCACCCCCGTTGGTGCCGATTCCCAGCGGATAGCCGCCGCCGGTGGGGACGTCGTACTCGGTGATCACCCCGGCCGGGGTGATCTTCCCCACCTTGTTGAACTCGGGCTCGGTGAACCAGAGATCGCCCGAGAAGCCCCAGCTGATGAGGTACGGCGAGCCTCCGCTCGGGACGGGGAACTCCTGGAAGGTGGGCTGACCCACGAAGTCGACCGAGACTTGGGCCCGGACGTTCTGGTGCATGGTGAGGAAGACCTTGGCGGCCGTTCCGACGCTCAGGGTGACCGTCTGGGTGTCGCTGGTCCAGGTGGGGAAGGACCTCCCGGTCACCGTGTTGCACGGGTCGTTGTAGGCGTCGGCGCTGAAGGTGGCTGGTCCGGCGATCAGGCCAGTGAGCTGCAGCCGCGTGCTCTGCCCGGCGACCAGCGGGAAGAGCTGGCGCTCGACCGTGGCCCCCATGGTGATGTTCAGCCGGAGGCACTGCACGCCCGCCGGCGCCGCATCCAGCGCGACGGAGACCGAGACGGTGTCCCCGGGCGCCCCTTCCAGAGCGGAAGGCCCGCAGGCGAGCGGGAACACTGCAGCGAGCACCATCGCCAGGCGTCGGGTGGCTCGGCTCATGGCTGTCTCCTTCCGGGGCGTGCGCTGGCCCCGACTACGGGAAGGTCATGGTCCCGATCTTTCGGCCGTTGCGCTCGGTGAACCAGATCTTGCCGTCGGGGCCACCGGCCTGCGGGACGCCGAACGGCTGGGCGTTGGGCGTGGGGACCTTGAACTCGAGGATGGCACCCAGGGGGTTGATCCGGGCGATGAGGTTGGCGCCCGGCTCCGGGACGTAGGTGTTGCCGTCGAAGGCGTAGTTGACGTCGAAGGGCGAGGCGGCGCCCTGCAGGTTGTACTCGGTGACCGTGCCGTTGGTGGCGATCTTCCCGACCTTGTCCGCGCCGCCCTCGACGAACCACATGTCCACGAAATCGAAGCCGTCGAATCCGGTGGCGATGCGGCCCAGCCCGGCGCCGGCGATTGCGGGGAACTCGGTGATCACCCCGCCGAGGGTGATGCTGCCGATCTTGTTCGTGCCGCCCTCGGTGAACCACAGCCGGTCGGTGCTCACCCAGTCGATGGTGACCGGGAAGGAGTTGGGCGTTGGAATGGGGTACTCGGTGATCACCCCGCCGTTGCTGATGAAGCCGATCTTGTTGCCGAGCTGCTCGACGAACCAGTAGCCCCCGGTGGGTCCGGGGATGATCCCCCAGGGGCCGGAGCTGGGCGTGGGAATGGTGAACTCCGAGAACACGCCGGCCGCGGTGACGTGGCCGATCTTGTTGGCGTTGTACTCGGTGAACCAGGCGTCGCCTCCCCCGACGGTGGCGATCCCCAGCGGGTTGGAGCCCGGGGTGGGGACGTCGAACTCGGTGATCACCCCGGCCGAGGTGATCTTGGCCACCTTGTTGAACTCGGGCTCGGTGAACCAGAGGTCGCCCGAGAAGCCCCAGGTGATGAGGTACGGCAAGCCTCCGCTGGGGATGGGGAACTCCTGGAAGGTTGGCTGACCCACGAAGTCGACCGACACCTGCGCCCGGACGTTCTGGTGCATGGTGAGGAAGACCTTGGCGGCCGTGCCGACGCTCAGGGTGACCGTCCGGGTGTCGCTGGTCCAGCTGGGGAACGACTTCCCGGTGACCGCGCCGCAGGGGTCGTTGAAGGCATCCGCGCTGAAGGTGGCCAGTCCGGCGATCAGACCCGTGAGCTGCAGCCGCGTGCTCTGGCCGGTGACGAGCGGGAAGAGCTGGCGCTCGACCGTGGCCCCCATGGTGATGTTCAGCCGGAGGCACTGCACGCCCGCCGGCGCCGCATCCAGCGCGACGGAGACCGAGACCGTGTCCCCTGGCGCCCCATCCAGTGCGGACGGGCCACAGGCGAGGGGCAACAACACGGCGAGCACCACCGCAAGGCGTCGCGTGGCTCGGCTCATGGCTCGCTCCTCCCGCAGGTCGCAGGTGAGACGTCCGGCAGAAACTCCCCCGGAGCGGCGCGCATCTTCCTCCCAGGCGACAGAGCGAGCAACCGACCCACTGCACTCACGCTAGGGATACGACCGAGCTGAAACTCGCGAGAGAACTTCCTGCGATCGTTCGAGAAACGTGAAGCCTTCACCGGGTCGGGCTGCACCCAGGTTTCGCACCGCTCGAGGCGTGCTCGCGGTCAGGCGACGCTGCGCTCGGTCGCCACCAGCGGAGCCGGCACCATCACCGGCACCCGCCGCGGTCCCCAGGCCCGCGCCGGATCCGCCCACAGCCACCGGGGGGCGATGCGCATCTGCCCGCCCTCGTGGGTGAAGACGCGGAGGCGGCCCAGCTCGGTCGAGCTGCCGGCGTTGTAGAGCGCCAGAGGCCGCTTGCCGTCGGTGAAGAGGTGAATCTCCCGGGGGACGTGGCGGTGGCCGTGCAGCACCAGGTCGCACCGGCCCTTCACCCGGTCCAGCAGCTCGCGCCCCAGCTGCAGCTCGTTGGAGTAGGGGAGCCGCAGCCGCTCGCTCATCCGCTCCAGCCAGCTCTCCACCGGGAGCGCGACCAGGTGATGGTGCATCAGGACCGCCACCAGCGACCGTTCCGGTGCGGCGTCCAGCGCCGCGTCCACCTCGTCGAGCATCCGGCGGGTGAGCTCGCCGTGGCAGGCCCAGTAGCTCCGGTTGTGCTCGGCGGTCGAGTCCACCAGCACCAGGTACAGCCCCGGATGCTCCTCCACCGCCACCCGGCGGCCCTTCATCAGCGTCCGGCCAGCGTCGTCCCCCACCCGGTCATGGTTCCCCGGAACCACGGTCAAGCGCCCCTGCCGGAGCAGCGGAGCGAAGACGTCCAGGAAGAGCGACATCTCCACGTCCCGGCCCCGGTTGGTGAGGTCGCCGGTGACCACCACGTGGTCGATGGAAGAGTCGATGAGGGCCTGACAGAGCGCCCGCGCCATCGCCTCGCGCGCCGGCCCCTGCCCGAAGTGCAGATCCGAGAGGTGCGCCAGCGTGTGCAGGATCATGCCCTGAGATCTGACATCAGGGCCGCGGCGGGGCCGTGGAGTGGTGGCAACTTCTCGGAGAAGCCGGTGACAGACGGATCTCCGGACGGCGTCGGCTCCGCGAGCGGCACCAGCCGGCTGCCGGCGTGCACCCGCAGGCGGTTCCCGCGCCACACCACCGTCCGGGCGAAGAGCCCGTGCACCCAGGTGACGAAGAGGAGCAGGTCCTTCACCCACACCACCCCGAAGGCCCGCCAGCTGAACAGCTCCCGCCGCAGCCGGCTGAAGGCCACCGCGTCCATCGTGGGCTTGAGCACCGCGCACACCGCCAGCGTGGCCGCCGCGCCGGACGTGGGCCGAAGCGCAAAGCCGATGACCGCCAGCGGGATGGGGTTGAGCAGCGACTCGGCGAGGTAGGTGGGGAAGCTGATCGCCGTCCGGTGAATGACGCTCCAGCGCAGGTACCGGCGGAAGAAGTGCCCCACGCTCTTCTCCACCGCGATGTTCCACACCGGCAGGCTGGACACCGCCACTCCGGCGTGCAGCTCGCGGCGGATGCGGTTGCCGAGCGCGTGGTCCTCGGCGAGCACGTTGGCCACCGACTCGAAGCCTCCCAGCAGCTCGAGGTCGTGTCGCCACAGCGCCATCGACTTGCCCACCACCAGGGGCTTCCCCGCCAGTCGCTTGGCGGCGACCATCCCCGTCGCCACCGTCGAGGCCAGGTGGACGTTGTCCAGGAAGGCGCCGAGCGTCCTCTGGCCGGCGCCGCCGATCGGATGCGTCACGCAGCCCACCCCGGGCCGCCCCAGGTGCGCGGCGATGTCGGCGAGGTACGCTCCTGGCACCCGGATGTTCGAGTCGCTCACCACCAGCAGGTCGTGCCGCGCTGCCTGCGCCATCCCCACCAGCTGGTTGACCTTCGGGTTGAGGCCCACCTCCCCCTCCTGCTCCACCAGACGCATCCGGTGCGGCCACCGGCGCACCGCCTCCTCGGCGATCGGCCACGCTGGATCCTCCGGGGAGCGCACCCCGAGGATGACCTCGTACTCGCCGGCGTAGGGCAGATCGGCGAACGAGGCGAGGTTCGTCGCCAGCTCGTCGTCGGCCCCGCACAGGGGCTTGAGCACCGAGATGCCCGGCCAGTGGGTGGGCACCAGCCCCGGCCGCCGCACGTGCCAGACGGTGAGGCCGAGCATGATGGCCAGCGCCGACACCCCGACCACCGCGGCGGCGAGGAGCACGAGTCCGAGGGTGGCCATGACTGCGGTCCGATCTCCTGACGGGCGGCTCGGGAGCACACCGCCGATGCCGGCGGGGCCCGGGAGCGCGCGCCCCGCTCCGAGGTCGGAACAACATTGTGATGTGGGTGTGGATCGGATCCGAGGAGGCCCGGCAACACCTTCGTGAGGGGGGTGGCTGGACGGCGGGCGGGAAGTGATCTGGAATCGATGGTAGCTCGCAGGTCGAAAGGACGTTTCCCCAGTGCTTCTCGCTGCCACGTCGACCCTTCCGCTGTCCCCGTCGGAGCTCCTCGCCCCGCTCGCCGCCGTCGCGGCGCTGCTGCTGCTGGGCCTGGTGGGTCGGCCGGCGCCGGTGTGGGCACGGCGCCGCAACAGCCGTCGTCGCTGACGGGCCTCCGTCAGCGAAACGGTCGGAGCACCTCGCCGCGGTGACCGGCCGCGCGGAGCACCAGCCCCTCACGGGCCCGCCGCGCCGCCGAAGGTCCGATGAGCCATCCCATCGGCTCGCTCCTCCGGCAGGTCTTCTTCAGCCAGCCTTCCAGCTCGGTGAACCGCCGCCGGAACCGGTCCGGAGCCGCATCCCGTCGGCCAGTCTGGGGCGTGACGTCCAGCTCGGCCCACAGCTGGCCCGAGACCAGCGCTCCGTCCTCGTCGAGCTGCGAGCGCTCCCAGAACACCACCGGTGAGCGCACCTCGTCGACGCGCCAGTGGCCCTTCTCCGGCCCGCGCTTCACCCGGTCGACGAGCACCGGGCCGAGGTCCGACGCCGCCAGGTAGAGCTCGGGTGGGAGGCGGTCGAGCGCCTCCGGCGTGGCGAGGAACGGTCTCCACTGCGGCGGCACCCGCCGCGGGTACACCTGGTAGGGGGTCTGGGCGAGGAACCGGAGGAAGGCGCGCTCGTCCTCGGCGTCGAGCAGCGGCTTGAGCACGTTGGCCATCGGGAGCGGCCGGCACCGTGCCGGTCGACGGCGCCGGGCGCAAGGCCCGTGGAGACGTCCGTTGCCCGCGGGGCACCCGGGCGGTCAGACTGCGGGGGACCGTGTCTGAACCGGCCCTGGACGCGCTCCGCGCGCGAATGCACGAGCTGAAGGACCTGGGGGGAATCCTCGGCCTGATGAGCTGGGACCAGGAGACGTACCTTCCCTCCAAGGCGGGGCCGGCCCGCGGCGCCCAGCTGGCGACGCTCCAGGGCCTCTACCACCAGCGACTGGTGGCGCCCGAGGTGGGGGACTGGCTCGAGCGGGCCGAGGCGACCGAGCTCGACGCCGACACCCGGGCGATGCTCAAGGTGTTCCGGCGGGAGCGAGACCACGCGGTCCGGGTGCCCGAGTCGCTGGTGCGGGCGCTGGCCGAGGCGCAATCCACCGGCCTCGATGCCTGGCGCCAGGCGCGCGCCGAGCGCGCCTTCGCCCCCTTCGCCCCGGCCCTGGCGCGGCTCCTCGAGCTGCGGCGGGAGCAGGCCGACGCCATCGGGCATGGGGGCGAGCGGTACGACGCGCTGCTCGACCACTTCGAGCCGGAGATGACCACCGCCCGGCTTCTGCCAGTCCTGGAGCGGCTCCGCGCCGCGCTCGTGCCCCTGGCGGACGCGCTCGACGGGGCGGTCTCCGGACCGCAGATCTTCGACGGCCGTGCCTTCGACCCCGATCAGCAGTGGCGCTTCACCCTGAAGCTGCTCGAGCTGCTGGGCTTCGACCTGCAGGCCGGGCGGCAGGACCGGAGCGTCCACCCCTTCACCGGCGGGACCCACCCGACCGACGTGCGCCTCACCACCCGCATCGATCCGAGGGACCCCTCGCCGGCGGTGTTCGGCACCCTGCACGAGTTCGGGCACGGGCTGTACGAGCAGGGGTTCCTGCCCGAGCATCACCGGACGCCGCTCGCCGCTGCGCCGTCGATGGGGCTGCACGAGTCGCAGTCGCGGCTGTGGGAGAACCTGGTGGGCCGGAGCCTTCCCTTCTGGGGATTTCTCTACCCGCGGCTGAAGGCAGCGTTCCCCGAGGCGCTCGCCGGGGTGGAGGTCGACCAGTTCCACCGCGCCATCAACCGGGTGCAGCGCTCGCCCATCCGGGTGGAGGCGGACGAGGTCACTTACAACCTGCACATCGTGGTCCGCACCGCGCTCGAGGTCCGCCTGCTCCGAGACGAGCTGGCGGCGAAGGACCTCCCCGAGGCCTGGAACACGGAGATGGAGCGCACCGTGGGGCTCCGCCCCGGCGACGATGTGGAGGGGGTGCTCCAGGACATCCACTGGGCCCATGGCGAGTTCGGCTACTTTCCGACCTACGCGCTGGGGAACCTGTATTCGGCATCGCTGATGCGCGCCGCCGAGCAGGCGTTGCCCACGCTCTGGGACGAGGTGGCCCGGGGCGAGCTGGGATCTCTGCGTGCCTGGCTCGGCGAGAACATCCACCGGCACGGCTCCCGGACGTCGGCGGAGGAGCGCATCCAGGCGGTCACCGGGCACGGCCTCACCGACGCCGACTTCCTCGGCTACCTCCGCGCGAAGTACGCGGCGCTCTCCGGTCGGACGCTGCCATCGACCTGAGCGAGGGAAACCGTGGGTCCTCCCGCCGCTGAGGAGCCCCGTGCCTCTCACAGCCCGAGCACGTGCTCACCGCTGCGTGCCGTCTCCGCCGTCACCCGGATCCAGTCGCCGATGTCGGGAGCACTGGCCGGGACGGGCGAGGTCCGCGAGCGCACCACCCGCACGCCGCTGCCCGGTGCTCCGTCCGGGTCCTGGAGTGCGAAGCCGAACGCCCCGGAGCTGCTCTTCCAGGCAGCGACCACCACACCCCGGACCGCCACCACGCGGCCGGGTGCCCACGCCGAGACGAGCTGGTGCACGTCGTCCGAGGCCGGGGCGGGTGTTCCCGCCGGTGGCTCGGGCCCATCCAGCCCGTCGCAGCTGGCGAGCGCGAGCACCGAGAGCGACGCCGTGCCCGAGGGGCGCTGCTGCCAGATGCCGGAGAGGGAGGCCACGCGTGTTCCGTCTGCCCAGCGGGTCCGGCAGCTCGGCTTTGGGCCGAGGTACGCATAGGTGTCGACGGCGATGGCCCGGCCTGCCGCGTCGAGCACCGCGAAGCCATCGCAGTAGCTCCCGCTGGGAACGGCGCACGGCGCGGTGCGAACCTGGCCGCTCAGGTCGACGTGCACCCGCATGTCGGTGAACGGTCCGGCTCCCGCATCGGGCCGCAGCTCGGTCGCCTCGGCGACGTGGGCCGGCGGCAGTGCCCGGCCCCGGGCGAGCACCTCGATGCCTGCCCCACGGTCCGGTGACCAGATGCCCCCGTCGCGCGCTGCGGACGAGCCGTCCTCGTCGGGAGACGACGGCGTCTCCCCGCCCGAACACCCCGAGCACCCCACCGAGCCCATCAGCAGCATGAACGCCCATTCCCGCATTCCCCGACTCCTCCCCGCTCCGGGGAGGAGCAAGGACCTCGCCAACGTCCGAGGTGGCTTCCACCGTCCGGCAGGCAGGCCACTTGCCCGACAACCCGATCCGGCCTTGCATCGTGCTGGCCTCTCGAGAGGAGTCCCGCCTATGAGTGAAGGCAAGCCGGACAGTGGCTCACGTCCGTACGTCTCGTTCCGGGACCTGATCGCCACCCTCCTGCCGGAGATCTGCCGACTCGGCGTGGCGACGGCGGCCGAGGTCGGCATCGAGACCGCCGCGGAGCGGATCCGCGACGAGGCACGCAGCTCAGGGAGTGTGCTGATCGGCCACGCGCAGGTCGCGGCATGGGCCAGAGCCCGACCGGCTTCGACTCAGGACTCCGCCAGCACCCGGAGCAGCGCCTCGCCGTAGAGTCGTACCCGCTTCCCTCCGAGGTACGGCACCCGCGCCAGCGACTGCAGATCCGCGGGCGGAGTCGCCGCGAGCTGCTCCACCAGCGCGTTGGGGAGCACCACGCTCGGGGTCACCTTGCGCTCGGTGGCCTTCACCGCCCTGAAGGCCTTGAGGGCCTCCTCGCGCCGGCGCCGGCCGGGGTCGCGCGCGGGTGTCGCCGGCGTGGGAAGCTCGCCGCGCTCGGCCGCCGCCCGCAGCTCGCCGAGCAGGGCAAGTAGCTCGTCCCCGTGCTCCCGCACCACCTGTCCGCGCACGCCCTGGGTGCGCGACAGCGCCCGCCGGTCCCTGGGGGTCCGGGTCACCAGCTCCTGGATGGCCGAGTTGGACAGCATCCGCCCCATCGGGACGTCCGCCGCCTCCGCCCAGGCGAGGCGGAGGGCGTGGAGCCGCGCCCCGGCGGCGAGCTGGAAGGCTTGCTCCGCCGGGGGCAGGGTGCGCGGAATCTTCATCGCCAGCGGGGCCACCGCCGGACGCGCCACCGCCTCGTCGGTCAGTCGCTCGCAGTCGAGCGCCACCTCCTCGACGATGTCCGCCGCCGCCACCTGCGCACTCACCAGCCGCCCCAGCTCGGTGAGGTAGCGCACGTCGTCGGCGATGTACGCCCGCATCTCGCCCGGAAGCGGCCGGAGGGAGAAGTCCGACTGCTGGTGCGCCTTGTCCAGCGTCACCCCCAGCCGCTCGGAGACCAGGTCAGCCAACCCCACCTTGGGCCAGCCGAGCAGCGTCGCCGCGCGGTGGGTGTCGAACAGCCCGCGGACCCGCACCCCCGCCTCGGCGAGGAACTGGAGATCTCCCTGCGCAGCGTGGAACACCTTGGTCCGGAGCGGGTCGGCGAACAGGCCTGCCACGGCCGAGGCCTCAACCCCGGGGGCCAGCGTGTCCAGCAGCCAGATGTCGCGGTCGGTGCCGATCTGCAGGAAGCACAGCCGCGCCCGGAAGGCGTGCATCGCATCGGCCTCGAGGTCCACGGCGAAGAGCCGCTCCGGCTCGAGCGTCCGGACCACTGCCGCGGTCCCCGCCGGGTCCGTCACCTCGTGGATGGGCTGGCCGAAGGGGCTCACGGAGGGTCGTCTTTTACAGCGGAGGTCTCTAGGATGCCGCTCGCCGTGGACAACGAAACGCGCCTGGAGAAGAGCCTGCTCGGCCACGTGGGCCGGGCCATCGCCGACTTCGGCCTCGTCGCCGAGGGCGATCGGATCATGGTCGGAGTGTCGGGGGGCAAGGACTCGCACACCTTGCTCGAATTGCTCCGCATCCTCCAGCGGCGGGCCCCGGTACGCTTCGAGCTCCTGGCGGTCACCCTCGACCAGGGCCACCCCGGCTTCCCCGGCCAGCAGCTGGTCGATCACTTCGCCGCCCAGGGCGTTCCGTTCCGGCTGCTCCGCGAGGACACCTACTCCATCGTTCTAGAACGGACCCCGCCGGGGAAGACGATGTGCACCGTCTGCTCGCGTCTGCGGCGGGGCATCCTCTACAACGCCGCCGCGGAGCTGGGGTGCAACAAGATTGCCCTCGGCCACCACCGGGACGACGCGGCAGAGACCTTGCTCCTCAACCTCTTCTTCGCCGGGACGCTCCGGGCGATGCCGCCCATCCTTCGCTCGGACGACGGACGGAACACCGTCATCCGTCCGCTGCTCTACGCACCGGAGGCGGAGATCGCCCAGTACGCCGCCCTGAAGCGCTTTCCGATCATCCCCTGCGACCTGTGCGGCACCCAGGAGCAGCTCCAGCGGAAGCGGATGAAGCGCCTCCTCGACGAGCTGGAGACGGAAGTCCCAACCGTCCGCAGCAGCATCCTCTCGGCGATGGGCAACGTCCGGCCTTCCCACCTCGCCGACCGGGAGCTCTTCGACTTCGCCGCGCTCGGCGCCGCCCAGGAGAAGGAGCGAGACGCAGCATGAGTCCCGAGATCGCCGGCACCACCCGGACCGACCGCAACGCCGCCCTCGTCGAGGTGATGCTCCTCGCCGCCATGGCCGATGGAAAGCTGACCGAGGGGTCCATCCAGGCGCTGCTCCGCCGGGTGATGGAGCGGCCCGAGTTCGACGGCACCAAGCCCGAGGAGATCAGCGACCTGGTGGAGAGGAGCGTGAAGCGCCTTGCCTCCCAGTCGAGCCTCGAGTCCATTCTCCAGCGGCTGCGCGATCGCCTTCCCACCCACCAGAACCGCCTCCTCGCCTTCGGCCTCGCCGCTTCCATCGCCCTCGCCGACCAGCGGGCGACCCGTGCCGAGCTGGGGTTGCTCAAGACCTTCCAGGCCGCGCTGGGCATCTCCGAGGACGAGGTGGCCGAGCTGGTGGACGTGGTGGAGTCCGGCCGTTCGCTGAACGAGGTCCTCGGTGAGCCGCTGGAGCGACTCTACGCCGAGGTGATGGTGCTGGTGACCGCCGCCGACGGGAAGGTGAAGTCCGCCGAGTCGCGGGCGCTGATCGAATCCCTGGCCTCGGACCCGCTCTTCCAGGAGATCGACGCCGCCCGCGCCCAGTCCTACCTGAGCGCGTCGGTCGAGGCCCTCGCGGAACAAGGGCTGCCGGAGCGGCTCCGGGTGCTGGCCCACGGCCTCACCACCCACTCCCAGCGGGTGCGCGCCTTCGGGCTGGCGGTGCGCATCGCCCAGTCGTCGGGCAAGCCGTCGGCGGCCGAGCTGCGCGTCCTGGACATGCTGCAGGCCACCTTCGGGCTCGCTGACGACGAGGTCGCCCGGCTCCGGTCCGAGGTCGGCTGAAGGAGGAGAGCCCGTGACCGCCCCGCGCAGCGCCTTCCGCTTCGGCTTGCCTTCCTCGCTCCCGGTGGCGCCGGTGCCCGGTGCCGCGGGCCGGCTCACCCGGGTGCTCTCGGGCATCGTCGGCCGCCAGGTCGCGGTGGTGACTTTCGGGGAATACGACGCGCTGACCGAGGCGATCCGCCGCGGGGAGGTGGACGCCGCCTGGGCCCCACCGCTGGTGGCCGCCCGGGCCGAGGCGCTCGGGGCGCGGGTCCTGGCCCGGCCGCTGCGGCGCGGCGCGGTCCGGTCGCGCTCGGCGCTGCTGGTCCGGGCCGACTCCAACCTGCAGCTCGAGACGCTCGGAGGGAGCACCGCCGCCTGGGTGGACCGGGCGTCGCTCGCCGGGCATCTGCTGCCCGTCGGCTGGCTCCGCGACATCGGCCTCGACCCGGGCCGGCTCTTCGGGCAGCAGCTCTTCCTCGGCAGCTACCAGGCCTGCGTCCAGGCGCTGCTCGGCGGCGAGGCCGACGTGACCGCGCTCTTCGCCCCGCCCGAGGGCCACGACCTGCGGCAGGCCGTCCAGGAGGTCGCCCCGGGCCGCGGCCCCGACGTGCGGGTCCTCGCTTGCACCATGCCCGCGCTGCACGACGCCTGGCTGGTGGCGCCGCACCTCTCGCTGCCGGAGGCGCTCCGCATCGAGCGAGGCATTCTCGCCATCCGGGAGCTGCCCGAGGGAACCACGCTCCTGCGCGACGTGGTGCGGGCAGACCGGTTCGAGCGTGCGCCCGAGCTCGGGCACCGCGAGCTCTTCGCCCGCGGCCTCACCGATGTGACGCTTCCGTTACGAGCAGAAGTGTCTGCTTGAACGGCCCCCTGCTGGCCTGCTACGTCGACGCCTCCACGATGGGTCAACGCGGTCGCGGATCCCTGCGCTCCTGGGCGGTGCCGAGCCTGATGGTGGGAGCCGTGGCCACGCTGGTCGACGTGGGCGTCCTCCTGGCCGCCATCCGCTGGCTCGAGGCCTCGAGCGCCGAGGGCGCGATGCTCGGCGTCGCGGTGGGAAGCACCGTCGCCTTCGTCGGCAATCGCCGCTTCGCGTTCCGCAGCTCGGCGACGGCCTGGATGCCGGAGGCGCTGCGATTCGTCGCCGGGACCACGGCCGGGATGCTGGTCCACGCCGCGCTGGTGCGGACACTCGCCGACGGCGCGGGTGTTCCGGTGGTGCTGGCGAAGCTGGTCTCCGACGTCTGCGTTTTCACCTTCGGCCAGCTGCTGCTGCTGCGCTTCTTCGTCTTCCCCGCGCGGCGGAAGCTCGAGGCGCTCGGTCGCGCCCGCGCGCCGCACTGGGACGCGCCGGAGCCGGGCCTCGAGGCGCCGATCGCCCGGGTCAGCTGAACGTCGGGCCAGCGTCCGGGGTGGGGTCCCCGGCGTTCGGCAGCAGCAGGATGGCCAGCGCGCGCGCCTGGACTTCGCTGCCGCAGCGGTACTCCTGGACCTTCCCGTTCGTCTCCACCCGGAGGATCCACATGTCCTCCTCCTGGCGCACCAAGGGCAGTTCGGGGCTCTCGGGGGTCTGGTCCATTCGCGTCGCCGAGGCAGTTGAAGCAGGCCCCGTGCCGGAGACTGGCCCGGTGATGACGCTGGGTTGCGAGGCCCGCAGGCGTTCCTGAATCGGCAGTCCGCAGACGCTGCTATGCAAACTTTGCAGTCTCCTCGGCCTCGGACCATTCCCAGGCGCTGCGGTATCCGCCGAGCGACTGGGCCCGCTCGATGAGCCGGCCGTAGAAGGGGTGTCCGCCCAAGGTGGCGCTGTCCCCGACCACGAAGGCGTGCACCTTGGCCCGGGTGAGCGCCACGTTCATCCGCCGGAGGTCGGTGAGGAAGCCCAGCCGTCCCTCCGCGTTGCTCCGGACACAGCTGACCAGCACCGCCTCCGCCTCGCGGCCCTGGAAGGCGTCGACCGTGTCCACCTCGAGGCCGAGCGGCTCGAGCAGCGGTGCCATCCGCGCGGCCTGGGCGCGGTAAGGGGTGATGACCGCGATCTGCCCAGCCGGGAGCCCGGCGGCGAGCAGCGCCCGGGCGCGGGCGACCACCACCTCCGCCTCACCGGGGTTCTCCAGGCTCTCGCTCCCTTCGGGCGCGACCTCCTCCCAGCCCTTGCCGGCCGAGTCGAGGAAGAGCAGCGGCGGGGCGTCGAGCGACGTTCCGGGGAGCACCGTGGCCAGTGTCCGCCCGGCCACCGACGGATGGGCGCGCAGCTCGCCACCGTAGAACGCGCGCGAGGGAAGCTCCATCAGCTCGGCGTTCATCCGGTACTGCTCGCGGAGCATCTGCCGCACCCCGTCCCCGTGGAGCGCGAGCAGCCGCTCGAAGAGGCTGGTGGCGAGCCCGCCGGCTACGGCCTCCTGGGAGAGGATGGTGGGCGGCAGCTGGCGGTGGTCGCCGGCGAGGACCACCCGCTCGGCGCGGAGGAAGGCGAGCAGGGTGAGGGGCTCGGTGGCCTGCGTGGCCTCGTCCACCAGGGCCAGCGGGAAGCGCAGCGACGACAGCGGGGCCCCGCCGAGCGCGGTCAGGGTGCCGCAGAGCACGTCTGCTCCGTCGAGCACGTCGCGCACCGCCTTGCGCTCCAGCGTCCGCGCCTCGTTCATCAGCGAGCGCGCCTCGGCCTGCGCCGAGCGGGCGTTGGCGAAGCGTTGCCGGCTCCGCCCGCGCTGCCGCTGTTTCCGGGCGTGGCCCAGCAGCTCGAAGGCGTCGTCGAAGAGCTGCCGTGCCAGCACGCGGTCCGGATGCTGCTCCAGCTGGACGTCCAGCGTGTGCTCGAGCAGCCGGGGGGAGACGCGCGCCGGATGGCCGACGCGGACCACTCGGAGGCCCTCGGCCAGGCAGAGCTCCAGCAGGTGGTCCACCGCCGCGTTGCTCGCCGCGGTGCACAGGATGCGCCCGTGCCGCGTGACGGCGTTCCGCGCCACCGCGGCGAGCACGGTGCTCTTGCCGGTGCCGGGTGGACCATGGACGAGCATGACATCTCGGGCCGCGAGGGCACGCTCCACCGCGGCGCGCTGCTCGGGGTTGAGCGCGTCGATGCCCTCGGGCGGGCGCTCCGGCTCGAACCGCGGCGCCTCCCGTCCCAGGAGCACGTCGCGCCGCCGCCCCGCAGCGCCCCGGTCGGCGGCCGCCACCTCGGTCACCGCGGCGTCGGTGCGGCCGAAGGTCACGTCATCGGCGATCAGGTCCAGCACCAGCCGGCCGCTGCGGACGAAGTCGGGCGGAGGGCGATCGAACGCCAGCTGCACCCGGTCGCGTCCGCCGCGGACGATGAGTGCCCGCTCGGGCGGCGCCACCTCGACGCGCCGGGGCCGGGCCGCCACCACGTCGCCCGGGCCGAACGGGTTCCGCCATGGGGCGCCCCCGGCGCGGGCGAGGGTCACCAGGAAGCGGCCCCCCAGGCCCACGTCCTCGTCGGTGGCCTCGAGGTCCCCGGCGGAGAGGCCCCGTGCCTCGCGCTCGCCCTGGGTGAGCCGGGTGCGCTCGCCAGCGAGCCGTTCCTCCTCGGCGCGTCGCTCGAGCACCAGGAGGCGGCGCAGGCGCTCGAAGTGCTCGGGTCCGGGCGGAGCGGCGGCCATGCCCCATCGTGCCAGACTCCGCTGCTGGGTCCGGCGGTCCGGAGCGGGCTGTCAGGAGGCGGGCGGCGCGGTGATGACCCCCACCCGGCGCATCTCGGCAGCGGCGGTCTTGACCAGATCCTTCATGAACTGGTCGAGACGGTCGGGGTTGGTGGTCTCGCTCGTCCCGGCCCAGAGCAGCTTGTTCTGCCGCAGGTCGAACACCAGCGTCTCCACCCGGACCACCGTGTCGGTCACCACGTAGCCCGGGCTGTAGGCAGAGCTCCAGCCGTAGCCGTAGTACGGGCCCCAGCCGCCGTAGGGGCCCGGGCCCATGTACGTGGGCGGCACGTAGGTCTGCTCCTTGCTGACTGCGATGGGGCGCATGGCGAAGAGCGCCACCGCTCCGGAGTCCTGGATGGCCTGCGCGGCCTTCTCCTGGTCGCCGACCTGGTCGGTGGGGATGAGCGTGAAGGAGGGGATGGGGCGGAGCCCCCGCTGGCGCAGCTCCTCGCCCAGGAGGTCCTCGCCGGTCCGGCGGGTGGTCTCCTGCTTGCTGATGACCATGGCGATGACCAGGTCGCCCGGCTTGACCGAGAGCGGCGCGGCATCGGGCGCCTTCCAGGAGTTGACGAGCTTGGTGCTCGCGGTGCAGCCGGCGAACGCGAGCGAGAGGAGGGCGGTGCAGGCCCGGGCGAACCTCGGGGACATGGAAGCTCCTTGTCGTGTCCGGGGACGCTGCCCCCGCCAGCCGCTGGACGCCAGCGCCGTGAGATGGTCCCAAGGGGGCATTGACGTGGCGGAGGCCCCGTGGGCGCCTGGACGTTGCTCGACGGGCCCCCGGGTTGCGGACCGGCGGGCGCGGGCCTTAAGGGCTGCCCATGCACCCGCCCGGTCGCCCCAACCGACTCGCCGCCGAGTCCTCGCCGTACCTGCGCCAGCACGCCAACAACCCGGTGGACTGGTACCCATGGGGCGACGAGGCGCTGCGGCGGGCGCGGGACGAGCAGCGGCCCATCCTCCTCTCCATCGGCTACTCGGCCTGCCACTGGTGCCACGTGATGGCCCACGAGTCCTTCGAGGACCCGGGCACCGCGCAGCGGATGAACGCCGACTTCGTGAACGTGAAGGTGGACCGCGAGGAGCGGCCCGACCTGGACCAGGTCTACCAGGGCGTGGTGCAGCTGATGGGCGGGCAGGGCGGATGGCCGCTGACGGTGTTCCTCACCCCCGAGCTGGTGCCCTTCTACGGGGGCACCTACTTCCCGCCCGAGCCGCGCCACGGGTTGCCCTCGTTCGGGATGCTGCTCGAGGCGCTCTCGCGGGCCTGGACCGAGAGGCGCGCCGAGGTGCTGGCCCAGGCCGGCGAGTTCAAGAGCGGGCTTCGCCAGCTCGCGACCTACGGCCTCGGGACGCTCGTCACTCCCGTTTCGGGCGAGGACGTCGTGGCGGCGGCGAAGACGCTGGCCCGCGCGCTGGACCCGGTCGAGGGCGGCTTCGGCGGGGCGCCGAAGTTCCCCAACACCATGGGGCTCGCCCTGCTGCTCCGGGGCTGGCGGCGGAGCGGGAACGGGGCGCTGCGCGAGGGCGCGCTTCACTCGCTCGAGCGGATGGTGACCGGCGGCATCCACGACCACCTCGGCGGCGGCTTCCACCGCTACAGCGTGGACCGCTTCTGGCGGGTGCCGCACTTCGAAAAGATGCTCTACGACAACGCGCTGCTCCTGCACCTCCTCGCCGAGGCGCAGCAGATCTCGGCGCACGAGAAGTGGGTGGAGAGCGCGTCGCGGCTGGTGGGGTGGCTCGGCCGGGAGATGACCGATGCGGCTGGCGCCTTCCACGCCACGCAGGACGCCGACAGCGAAGGCGAGGAGGGGAAGTACTTCGTCTGGAGTCCGGCGGAGCTGGAGGCGGTGCTGGGGCGGGAGGACGGGCAGCGGGCGCTGGCGGCGTTCGGAGTGACGGCGCAGGGGACGTTCGAGCACGGGCGGAGCGTGCTCGAGCGCCGGGTGCCGCTGGCGGACCTGGCGCGTGCTGCGGGGAGCAGCGAGGAGGAGACCCGCCGGTGGCTCGACGGGGTCCGCGCGCGGCTCCTCGACGAGCGTTCGAAGCGTGTGGCTCCGGGGCGCGACGACAAGGTGCTGGCCGGGTGGAACGGGCTGATGATTCGCGGGCTCGCCTTCGCCGCCCGGGTGTTCCAGCGGCCGGAGTGGGCGGGACGGGCGGCGCGTGCTGCCGGCGCCGTGCTCGACCGGCAGCTGCAGGGCGGACGGCTGTTCCGGGTGCACCAGGACGGGACCAGCAAGGTGGACGCCTTCCTCGAGGACTGGGGTGGCCTCGCGGCGGGGCTGGTCGCGCTCTACCAGGCGACGTTGGAGCCCCGCTGGCTCGAGGCGGCGGTGCAGCTCGCCGACGGCGCGCAGGAGCGCTTCTGGGACCCCGAGCAGCGTGCGTACCGGACGGCGCCGCGCGGGCAGGCGGATCTGGTGGTGGAGGCCTTTGCGCTGCACGACAACGCGGTGCCGTCGGGCGCGAGCCTTCTGACCGAGGCGAACCTCGTCCTGGCCGCGGTGACCGGGCGGCGGGCGTTTCTCGACCGTGCCGAGGCCTACCTCGCGCGGATGCGCGACGCGGCGCTGGCGAACCCGTTCGCCTACGGACACCTCTGGTGCGCGGCCGATCTCCTGGCGGACGGCGCCCCCGACGTGGCGCTGGTGGGCTCGGTGCGCGCTCGGGGGCCCTTCGTCGCCCTGCTCGCGAGGACCTACGCCCCGACGCTCTCGGTCGCCGCGTTCGAGCCGGGAGCGGCGCCGGCGGTGCTCTCCGAGATCGCCGAGGGGAAGACCGCTGCCGGCGGCGAGGTTGCCGCCTACCTCTGCCGGAACTTCACCTGCACGCTCCCGGTGCGGTCGGTCGATGGGCTCGAGGCGGAGCTTCGTCAGGCGCGGCTGGTGGCGCCGGACGAGGACGTGGTGAGCGGGACCGAGGACGACTGACCCGGGACGTCCGGGCGAGCGAGGCGGATGCTCCGGCTCTGGAGGGACGCCGGGCCGCCGCGGAGAGCGCCCCAGCCGAGTCCGGTCGGCCTGCGCGACTCCCCACGCTCCCGAGGCCCGGGCTGATCCGCGTTCGACCGCGGGCTCACGACCACCTGCACGCGGGTTTCCCGAACGCGGCTCCAGGATCAGTTTGGAACGGTCGGCGCCGAGGGGGGTCTGCGTGCGTCCAGAAGCGTTCCATCGGGTTAACCCAAGCGGGTTGGCGAAACCTCTTGGAACGCTCCGACAGGGCGGGAGACCCCCGCCCGGGGTGACCGTTCCCTTCTGATCCTCGAGCCCCCTCCGCGAAACCGGAACTGGCGGCCGTCCACGAGGGACGTTCCGGGAGCGTCTCCAGGTGGATCAGCCGGCGATCAGCGCCGGGGGGGGTTCGCGCTGGTGAAGGGACGCGCTGGTGGTCGCCCTCGAGGAGTGGCCCGTGTCGGGCGTTCCCGCGCCGAGGGGTCTGCGGCGCGCCTCGCGCTCATCGCGACGCCGGCGCGTCGGTCGGCGGGGCGGCGGGGGCAATGTTCCTCGCCTGCGCGGCCAGCTCCACCACCTTGTCCACCGGGCGGAGCACCGTCATCACCGACTCCGACCCGCGGCCGCCGGCCTGTGAATCGATGCTGGTGGCGAAGCGCTTCACGAAGAGCCCCAGTGGCACGCCATCCGCGGTGTACGCCAGCGAGCCGGAGAAGCCCGAGGTCTCCCCGTCGGTGACGTAGTACGGGGCCGGCCCGCGCACGTACGCCCGCACCTCGCCAGTCCCCACCGCCAGCGCCCGGTTGCCCAGCTTCCCCAGGCGGCCGAGGACGAAGATGCGAGTCAGCAGGGGCACCGTCCCCGACCGCGGCTTCACCGTGACCGCCGGGAGCTTCAGCCCTCCGTCGCGGGGCCGGATGAACGCCAGGTCCAGGTCGCTGTCCTTGAGGACCACCGCCGCGTCGAGCTCGGTGCCGTCCTCGAGCAGGATGACCGTCTCCTTCACCTCGGACTCGAGCGTCACCCGCTGCCGCTGGCTGTCCACCATCCGCCGGATGGCGCCCGAGGGGTCGATGCTCGAGGCGCTGGCCACCGTCAGCCCGGAGGGGTCGATCACCACACCGGGGACCTCCATCTTCTGCTCGTGCTCCTGACCGCCCACCTTGAGCTTCAGCACCAGGCGGATGGTCACCACCGCCTTCCCGGTCTGCTCGGCGGTGGTCCGCGCCGTGGTCTCCAGATCCGGAGCGGCCGCCATCGCCAGAGCTGCGACCAGGCCGAGCGCACTGGCGCCGCTCATCGAGAAGCCTCCTTCGGCTCGCCCCAGCTGGGCTGCACCTCGACGAAGTGCGTCTGCACCCCGCGCCGGACGAAGAACACCACCTCGCCGGGCTTCTTCTCCTTCATCGGACGGAGCAGCTGCTCCAGCTCCTTCACGTCGCGCACCGTCTTGCCATCCACCGCCAGCACCAGGTCGTCGGTGCGGAGCCCGCCCACCGACGCCCAGCCGCCCGCGTCCACCTGGCTGACCAGCGCTCCGGTCGTCTCCTTCGGCCAGCGGCGCTTCACCCGGTCCAGGTACGAGATGTCGCGGGCGCGGAACTCGAGCAACACGTCCTCGTAGACCCGCAGCTCGTTCTCCACCCGCGGCGCCTCCTTGAGGGTGACCGTGACCTCGGTCGGCTTCCCCTCGCGCAGCACCGCCAGCACCGCCTTGCTCCCCGGCTTGTAGGCCCGCAGAAGCGCATCGAACACGTCCGAGTCCTGCGGCTCGCTCGCCTCGACCAGCGCGTCGTCCACCTTGGTCACCACGTCGCCGATGCGGAGCCCGCTCCCGTCCCCGTCGGGCAGGATCTGCGTGACCCGCGCGCCCTTGCGCCCCTTGTACCCGAGCGCGGTGGCCAGCTTCGGCGAGAGGACCTGGGTGCTCACCGGCAGCCAGCCACGCCGGGCCTCCTGCGGCGGCTCCTGCGGCGGCCGGATGCCCACCTCGACCACGGTGAGCAGCTTCTCCGCTCCGCGCTCGAAGCCGACCACCGTGGGCACCGGTGCTTTCGCCGCACGCACGATGTCCGCCGTGGCCTTGGTCAGCGCCTCGGGAGAGTCGACCGCCTTGCCCCCCACCGAGAGGATGACGTCCTCGCGGCGCAGCGCCGGCACCGCCTTGTCCGCCGGACCGCCCGGCCGGAGCGTGCCCACCAGCAACCCGCGGGTGTCCGGCCGCTGCAGCTCGATGGCCTCCACGCGGGTCAGCCGGCGCCCGGTCATCCCCCATTCCTTGAACTCGCTCTCCCGCGCCCGTGCCGCGTCGCGCTCCAGCGGGGAGAGCTTCAGCTCCAGCTGCTTCGTCTGCCGCACCAGCTGCACCGCGAGCGGCTTCCCCGGCGACCGCTGCAGCAGCTCGTTGGTGAAGGCCGGGAGCTGGGTGTCGAACCGAACCGTCACCGGCTTGCCCTCGACCGAGACGATGCGGTCGCCCGGCTTGACGCCCGCCCTGTCCGCCGGAGTCCCGGGCAGCACCCCCGAGACGAGCACCCCGGTCATCGACGCCGGTGAGTCCTTGAGCAGCGGCTGGAACGACATCCCGGTCCAGGCCCGCTCCACCTTCCCCTTGGCGATGAGCTGCTGCGCCACCGCGCGGGCGAGGTCGGCGGGGATGGCGGCGCCGAGCCCCATCACCAGCTCGTTGATGCCGACGATCTCCCCGTCCAGGTTCACCAGCGGCCCGCCGGAGTTGCCGGGGAAGATCTGCGCGTCGTGGCCGATCCACTTCACCACCGAGCCCACGTTCTCGCCCTCGATCTCGATCGGCCGTGGAATCCGTAGCTCCACGTTGGCCACGATCCCCCGGGTCACCGCCTGGGAGAGCGCCAGCGGGCAGCCCATCGCCAGCACCGTGTCACCCACTCGCACCGACTCGGACTGTCCAAACACCGCCGTGGGCAGCGGCGTGGAGCCCTTCGGCCGGCGCGAGACGTCGAGCTTGACCACCGCGATGTCGCTCAGCGGGTCCGCCCCCACCAGCGTCGCCTCCAGCTCCTCGCGGGTGGGGAGGATGACCCGGATGGCGGTGGCGCGCCCCACCACGTGGTGGTTGGTGATGACGTGGCCCTCCGCCGAGATGATGACCCCCGAGCCGGTCGCTCCGGACTTCTTCTCCCGGCCTGCGTCGCTGTACGTCGAGAGCACGAGGATCTGCACCAGCGACGGATAGACCCGGGCGATGGCCCGGGCGACGGCTGGATCCGAGTGTGGAAGCGGGGCGGGCTCCTGCTGGGCCCCGGTGGCCATCGCCGCCGGGAGCGTCAGGGCGAGGAGCAGCGTCCGGAAGTTGGGCATCCGGCGACGGTACTACGGGCGGTGCAGACGGAGCGGACTCCGCCCGCGGAGACACCTCAGCGCGCGTCGGCGCGGCGCCCCTGCATCCGGCGCTCGATCTCCTCCGGGTCCTTGGGGGCCGCCTTGGTGATCACCTCGGCGCCGGTCGGGGTGATCAGGATCTCGTCCTCGATCCGTACCCCGAAGCCACGCTGCGGCAGGTAGATGCCCGGCTCCACGGTGAGCACCGCACCCGCGGGCAATGGCGCGTCGTAGTCGCCGGTGTCGTGCACCTCGAGCCCCACGAAGTGGCAACAACCGTGGAGGGCCGCGTCGTGGTACCCGGCCTCGTCGATGACCTTCCGCACCGCCCGCTCGAGCGTGCGCGGCGTGACGCCGGCCTTCGCCGCGGCGATGCCCGCCGCCTGCGCCTTGAGGACGATGTCGTAGATCTCCCGCTGCTCGGGGCTGAACTTGCCGGACACTGGATAGGTCCGGGTCACGTCGGTGGCGTAGAACTGCTCCTCGGCTGCGGCGTCCACCACCACCAGCTCGCCCTCCTTCATCACCCGGTCGTCCTTCGGGTAGTGGAGGACGGCGCCGTTCGGGCCGGAGCCGACGATGGAGTCGTACGCCACATGCCGCGAGCCCGAGCGGCGGAACCCGTCCTCGATGGCGTCCTTCAGCTCGAACTCCCGGAGGCCCGGGCGGAGCACCTCCAGCACCCGCGCGTGCCCAGCGGCGGTGTGCTCGATGCCCCTCCGCATCAGCTTGATCTCCTCGGGCTCCTTCGCCTCGCGCATCCGGGCGAGCGTGTCGTGCAGGTCGTTCACCTTGCAGCCGTAGGACCGGTCCTGCGCCTCGGCGTAGTAGGTCATCACCTTCGGCTTCGGCTCCGGCGCGGCCACGAACCGTCCGACGAAGTTGAGCCCGCCGTGGGCGCAGGCGCGCAGCAGCGCCAGGCCCAGCCGGTCGGTCCTCCCGACGTGGGCGATGCCGCTGGCCAGCTCGATGGCCTGGGAAGGCAAGGTGGCCCGCTCGCCGTCCACCCGGCCCCGCTCCACCTCGAGCGGCCGGAGGAACAGCACCTCCGGATCCGGCGACGCCGGGTCGAGCAGCAGCGCCGCCCCGGGCTCGTCGATGCCGGTCAGGTAGTAGAAGTCCATCCCCTCCCGCATCCCGTCGAACCGCGCCTCGTTCACGACGAGGGTGGCGCCGGACTTCACCTTCTCCATCAGCGCCTTGCGCCGCCGGCGGTACACCTCCGGCCCCAGCGTCCCGGTCGGGCCGATGGTGCGCACCTCGGGGGGGACCGAGGCCTTGAGATACTTGCCGACGGGGAGCGGCTTCGGAGTCTCCTGGACCGGGCCGGCAGGCTCGGCGCCGAGGAGGACGAGGGCGAGGAGAGGACCTGGATGCATGGAGCCGGGCAGCATCGCCGTCGCGCCCAGGTCCCGGCAACGTCGGAGTTCGCCGTTGCGGTCAATGGCGGTCCGGCTCGTCAGCGGGCCGAGACGACCTTGAGCTCGCCGAGCAGCGGCATGATCTCCGCGCTGCTCTCCTCGCCCAGCGTGAGATGGGTGGCGTCCGCCACCGGCTGGCCAAAGGTCGGGTCGAGCTGTGTCCAGCTCCCGACCCACGCCTCCACCCACTCGTGCCAGTACAGCGCCGGCACCCCGTCCTCGTTCTGCACGTACACCACGCCGTCGACCCGGCGCGCCGGGATCCCGAGGGCGCGGAGCAGGGAGATGCTGAGGAGCGAGTGCTCGGTGCAGTCGCCCCGCATCGTCCGGAGCACGTCCGTGGCCCGGTCGGCGCTCGCCCCGTAGTCCTTCTTCATCGTCCGTCCGACCCAGGCGACCACCTTCTTTGCCACGGCGTAGGAGTCGGTCTCGCTGCCGGCGATCTCCCTCGCCTTGGCCACGATGGCCGGGCTGTCGGACTCGACCAGGATGTTGGACTTCAAGTACTCGGCGGTCTCCGGCGGGTGAGGCGCGCCGCGCTTGACCAGCTTCGCCGGCGAGGGCGCCGCGGCGCGGATGGTCACCTCGGACTTCCCGTCACCCAGGGCCTTGTAGGACTGGCGGTCGGTCTTGCGGTGGAACTTCTCCGGGAAGCCGCTGAGCACCAGCGTCCACTCGCCCGGGACCTTGCGTGCCGAGGCCGGCGGAGCGGCGGGGAGGACCAGCCGGGTCAGGCCGAAGATCTCCACCCGGTCCAGCCGCTCGGCGACCGATTTCGGCTCGGCCCGGCCGATCATCGCCGAGCCGTAGGACATCTCGACCACCGCTCCGTCGGGCGCAACCACCGCCTGCATCGGCACCTTCTCCTTCTCGGAGACGATGGTGGCCTTCCGCAGCAGCACCGACACCCCGTTCACCACCCGGCGCTCCTCGGCCACCGGGGTGGTGGTCATCCGGTACTGGGCGAGGTCGGTCCCGTCGAGGGCCATGCCGGAGAGCTCCGTGCCCCGGAGCAGCGCGACCCGGAGCTGGTCGGCGTCCTCCACTGTCTCCCTCACCGGAGGCAGGGTGAAGGTGTCGTCCGCCTGGCCCGGCCGGTGCCGCTTCACGCTGAACCCGGTGGGCGTCGCCTTGCCGGTGAGCACCTGGTTGCCGCCGTCCCCCTCGTCCTTGATCACGAACGAGAGCAGCTTGCCGCCGGGCTTCGACTCGTAGATGCGCTCCTCGTGGTGGCGCCGCTCGGCGGTGTTGTTCCCCACCACCGCCTTGAAGACGAAGTCGGCGACGGAGCGGACCTCGGGCTTGCCGGGCACCGCCTCGAGGTCGGTGAAGTACCAGCCCACCTTCTTGTCCACGAGGTACAGGCCGAAGTACTCGCCCCCGTGCGGGCGCGGCGCGCGCAGCACGTCGGAGGTCGCCTCTGCTCCCCGCGCCGTCAGCGGGACGGCGAGGAGCAGCGCGAGGGCGGGGAGGAGGAGGGGGACCCGGAGCGTTCGCACTAAAGCTTCTTCTTCAGGAGGATCAGGTCGTCCCCCACCTTGTAGAAGTCCCGGAACCGGGCTTCCTCGAGGTAGCGCATCGACTGGTAGAACCCGCGCGCCGGGCCATAGTCCTCGGTGGCCGAGGTCTCCACCCGCACCAGCCGGGCCTTCCGCCGCCGGAGGTCTCCCTCCATCGCCGCCACCAGACCCGCCCCGATGCCCTTGCCCCGGAGCGACGGCTCGCTGCAGATCCAGTACAGGTCGAACGTTCCGTCGGTCATCGGCGTCGGGCCGTAGCAGACGTAACCGCCGAGCTGTCCCCCGAGGAGCGCCACCAGGAGGTGGTAGTCCGGGTTACTCGGCTGCAACGCCAGGTCGATGACCTCGAGCGCGCAGCGCACCTCGTCGGGTGAGAAGTTCTCGATGCGGTCGAGGAGCTTCGCGAGGCCTTCCCTGTCTTCTGGGACGGCGGGACGGATGTCCATGGGTCCTTTCGAGCGCGACGTCCACCAGTCGCAGCGCCAGCGCCGAGTACTCCAGCCCGGCCGCCGCTGCGCTCCTGGCGAAACCCGCCTCGGGATGCAAGTCACAGTTGGGGTTGATGTCAATGACCCAGGGTTGACCATCGTCGGAGAGACGCAGGTCCACCCTTCCGTAATCCCGGCAACCCAGCGCCTCGAAGGCGGCGAGCGCGGTCTCCACCACGCACCGCTCGATCTCCCGAGGAAGGGTGCAGGGGACCGAGGGGCTGTCGATGCACTCGGGTGACGACGGCTCCCACTTCGCCCGGTAGCTCACGATGTGCGGGCGGCCGTCGAAGGCCCCACCGAAGCGAATCTCGGACAGCGGCAGCGCGGCGCGGGGCGTGTTGCCCAGGAGCGAGACGTAGACCTCCCGGCCGGGGACGAAGCGCTCCACCAGCGCCGGCTGCTTGAAGGTGCGGAGCACCCGCCGGACCACGTCGCGGAGCCCGCGCTCGTCCTGGACCACCGAGTCGAAGTCCACCCCCACCGAGGCGTCCTCCCGCGAGGGCTTCACGATCAGCGGAAAGGGCAGGTCGATGCCCTCGAGCTGCGCCAGCCGCTCGACGACCCGGAAGGCCGGCGTGGGGACGCCGCGGGCGACGAGCAGCTCCTTGGCCTTGTCCTTGTGCAGGGCCAGGCCGAGCGCCAGGGGGCCGGAGCCGGAGTAGGGCAACCCGAGCAGGTCCAGGAGGCAGGGGACGGCCATCTCGCCCCGCGCATCCCCCCCGATGGACTCGCAGAGGTTGAGGACCAGGTCGGTGGATCGGGCGCTCAGGGGGGCGACGATGTCACCGGGGCTCGGCCCCATGGGGAGGACCGAGACCTCGTAGCCACCCTTCCCCAGAGCACGGGCGAGCTCGGCAGCCACCCGCTCCACGTCCGCCCTCGCCTCGCGTCCTGGGTCTTCCTCCAGAGCATCGGCGTCCGCGTTGTGCAGGAGCGTGATGTGCATGCAGTCGACCCGTGGATGTAGCACGATCTGCCGACACGATGCGCATTCGCGATCCAATCCACGGCACCCTCCCGGTGTCCGCCGACGAGGCGACCGTCGTGGACAGCGCCTGGTACCAGCGGCTGCGGCACGTGCGGCAGCTGGGGTTCGGCGAGCTGGCCTTCCCCGGGGCGACGCACACCCGGCATGCCCACTCGCTGGGGGCGATGCACGTGGTGGGGCGGCTCTTCGACTCCCTCGCCAGCCGGAGCGACCTGCCGGAGGCCGTCCGGCAGCGGTTCCGGACCGCCGTGCGCCTCGCCGTCCTCTGCCACGACCTGGGCCACATGCCCCTCAGCCACGCCAGCGAGCGCATCGCCCCGCCACGGGCGGCCCTGGGGCTCCCGCCCTGGACCGGGGCCGACGGAGGCCAGGCCCGGCACGAGGACTTCACGGTGAAGCTCCTCCTGGACACCGACCTCGCCGACCTCATCCGGACGCGGGTGGGGGACCAGGGCATCACCGGCGAGGCGCTGGCGGCGCTGGTGACGGGGCTGACACCGCCCGGGGGGCTGGACTTCCGGTACGGCGGCGCGGACTGGGCCCCCTTGCTCCGGGCACTGGTCTCGGGCGAGCTGGACGCCGACCGGATGGACTACTTGCTCCGGGACTCGTTCTACACCGGGGTGAACTACGGCCGGTTCGACCTGGACTGGCTGGTCCAGAACCTCCACCCGGCCGAGCGGGAGGGTCGGGTGGAGCTGGCGCTGTCCCGGAGCGCAGCGTTTGCCTTCGAGGACTTCCTGTTGAGCCGCCACCACATGTTCCTGTCGGTGTACCTGCACCACACCGCGGTGAGCTTCGACTGGATGCTGGAGGCCTACTACCGGGAGGCTCCGGGCGAGTTCGAGGTTCCGGCCGACCCGGCGGCGTTCCTCCGGACCGATGACGTGGCCCTGCTCTGGGCGCTCCGGGCGTCGGAGAACCGCTGGGCTCAGCGCATCGTCCGCCGCCAGGGGTTCAAGCTGCTGGCCCAGTTCACCGAGCGGGACGAGGGCTACGACCTCGCCGCGCTCTCGGCCGCTCTGACCGAGGCGGGGGTGGAGCACTTCACGGTCGAGAGCCGGGAGACGCTGTCCCGGTACTTCGACGAGGGGGAGGGGCCGAGCCTCTACGTCCTGGACGAGTCCTCCGGGCGGCTGACGCCAGTCGCCCGCTACACTCCGCTGTACCAGCGCTACGCCTCCCCGGTCCGTCTGTCCCGGGCGTACGTGCTTCCGGCCAGCCTGGATCGGGCGCGGCAGGCGCTGGCAGGTGTCACCGCAGCGAAGCTTCGCGATGCGGTAGGGTCCGCCGGCAAGCGATGAGCGAGGCGATCCCCGGGATGCAGGAGGCGCCGCCGCCGGCGGAGCCGAGAGACGCCGCGGTGGTGGTCCTGGTGCGCATGGGCCCGCGCGGGCTGGAGACCTTCTGGCTCCGGAGGGAGCGCACCGTCTCCTTCGCCGCGGGCTTCTACGCCTTCCCCGGCGGGCGGGTGGACGCGGGCGACGCCGAGGTGCCGGTGGAGGGGGCAGCTCCCCCCGACTCACGGCTGGTGGCTGCTGCGGCGCGCGAGCTGTTCGAGGAGACCGGGGTGCTCGCCGCACGGGGGCGGACTCCGGACGCCCCCACGCTCGCCGCCGCCCGGTCGGCGCTGCTGGAGGGCAAGGAGAACTTCGGTGCGGTTCTGGGCCGGCTCGCCCTACAGATCGACGCGCTGGACTTCGAGCCCGCGGGCCGCTGGGTGACGCCGCCGTTCATGCCGGTGCGCTTCGACGCCCGCTTCTTCCTGGTCGAGGTCCCGCCCGGGACCCGGGCCGAGGTCTGGCCGGGGGAGGCGGCGGAGGGCAGCTGGGTGCGCCCCACGGATGCGCTCACCCTCTGGCAGGAGGGCCGGGCGCTGCTCCACCCCCCCAACCGGCACGCCCTGAACGTGCTCAGCCGCGTCCGGCGCACGGTGGACGCGGTGGCCTGGCTCGCCTCGCCGACGGCGGCGGACACCCGCATCGAGTTCCAGCGGGGGATACGGCTGGTGGCGCTTCGGACGCCGACCTTGCTTCCCGCCACGCACACCAATGCCTGGATCCTCGGGACCGGCGAGCTGCTCATCGTGGATCCGGGGGCGGCCGAGCCATCGGAGATCGACCGGCTGACGACCCACGTCCGCGCGCTCGCCGCCGAGGACTGCCGGCCGCTGGCGGTGCTGCTCACCCACCACCACCTGGACCACGTGGGCGGAGCGCGGGCGGTCAGCGAGCAGCTCGGCATTCCAGTCTGGTGCCACGCCCGGACGGCGGACCGGCTCCCCTTCCGCCCCGACCGGCTGCTGGAGGAGGGAGACGAGCTGGTGCTGGCCGGGGCGCCGGGGATGCGCTGGCGGGTGCTCCACACGCCGGGGCACGCCCGCGGCCACCTCTCGCTCATCGACACCGCGACGCGCGCGGCGGTGGTCGGCGACATGGTGGCGGGGCAGGGGACCATCCTCATCGACCCGCCCGAGGGCGACATGGGCGAGTACCTGCGCCAGCTGGCCCGGCTGCGGGACCTCCCGGTCCGGGCGGTGTACCCGGCGCACGGGCCGCCGCTGCCGGACGGACCGAGCGCTCTCACCGCAGTCATCGACCACCGGGCGATGCGGGAGCGGCGGGTCCGTGCGGCGCTCAGCAGCCTGGCCCGTCCGCTGGAGGAGCTCGCGGCGGACGCCTACGCCGACACCCCGACGGCGATGCCGTACCTGACCGAGCGGAGCACGCTGGCGATCCTCGAAAAGCTCCGGGCAGAGGGCATGGCGCGGGAGTCGGACGGCGGCTGGTCCCTGGTGTGACGGGGCAGTCGGCCCTCGGGGGAAGCCGGGGCCGAGGCCGGCAGGAGGTGCGCTCGGCCTGGCGGCCTCCCGCCGTCGCGGGGCGCTTGAATCTCAGTCGTCGTCGCTGCGCTCGTGCTCGCAGCGGTCGTGGTCGTCGTCCCGGTCGCAGTCCGACCGGCCGAGGCTGAACGGCGGTCCGCCGGCGCCGCGGGTGACCGCCGTGGGCACCAGGACGAAGTTCCGCGGGTCCCGGCCGGAATCCACGTTGGGGTCTGGATCGACGTACGGTTCTCCGAGGCAGAGGCCGCCGTTGTACCTGAAGCCCCAGCTCCAGAGGACGCCCGCGCGATCCACCGCGAACGACGTGCCAGGCCCGGCGGCGACGCTCCGGATACCTCGGTGGAACGGCGTCGAGACGATCGGCGCCGCCCAGCCCGTCCCGCGATCGTCGAGGTACGTGCCATACCCGAGCTGCCCGGTGCCGTTGTAGCCCGCGGTCCAGAGCGTCCCGTCCTCGGCGAGGGCCAGCGAGTGCGTTCCGCCCGCCGCCACCTGGACGATGTGGGTGAGTGGGCGTCCGTTCGACTTCCGGAGGAGGCTGGGCGTCGTCTGGGGCAGCGTGGTGGTGAACGGGTCGAAGGTCTCGGCGCCGGTCGGGGACCAGACGTTCCCGTTCGCCAGCTCGCCGTCCCGGTTCTCGCCCCACCCCCAGACGCGGCCGTCCTTCGCCAGCGCAAGCACGTGGGCGTGGGTGGCACTGTTCCCGAAGTCGGGGCCCGAGCGGTCGATGCCCGAGGACACCTGCACGATGTTGCGGAGGCGTCGGCCGTCCGCGTGTCGCACCGGCGCCGCGTAAGGCCGGTCGTTCGTCGTTCCGTCGGCGAGCTGCCCGAAGCCGTTGTAGCCCCAAGCCCAGACCGTGCCGTCGTGCATCAGGGCGAAGGCGGTACCGGTGCCGGTCACGACCTGCTTGACCCCGGTGAGATCGACCAGCGAGCCGTTCGCCGCCTTCCGCTTCACCGGCGCGAAGACGAAGTACGACTGGAAGAGCGTGTCGATGGTCCCGTTGCCGAGCTCACCGTGCCAGTTCCGCCCCGCGGCGAACACCTTGCCGCCCCAGAGGAAGTACGAGGTCTCGTAGCCGGCCTGCGCCGCGCCGGTGACCGGCGGGACGTTGGTCGGGACGTCGAACGCGTACTGGACGGCCGGGTCCACACCCGCCTCTCCGTAGTCGTTGTTCCCGAAGAACTTGTCGTCCACGTACGCGCTGTACTTGCCGGCAGAGATGCTCTGCGTGCTGCTCGGGGCAGTGAACGGCGCCGGGTACCAGTCCGGATCTCCTCCGGTGGAGAGGAAGGTGTTCTTCCAGTCCCCGCATGTCCAGGCGGCGCCGTCCGTCCGGAGGATGAGGGTCAGCCAGCGCGAGGACGAGACCTCGGGGCCGGATTGCCCGCAGCGGCGATCGCCGGCGAGCGCGGTGGTGGACAGCACGAGGACCGCGGCAAGCAGCAGTGGGCGTCGAAGGGACATCGTTCTCCCCCAGTCCGGGGCCTGGGCCGCCCCCCGGTGGCACGAATCCTCCTGCACTTCCACGGAAAGGGTAGATGAGTCCTGGAGCACCCGCCTGGGTGCCACCGTCCGACGCGCCGAGTCGACGGCTCAGGCCCGGGCGAAGTCGATGAAGCCCTTCTCCGGGTCGGTGGAGAGCAGCTTCACCCGGACCCGGTCCCCGACGTCCATGCCCCGCTCGCCGCGGACGACGCGGCCTTCGGCGGGAGGCCGCAGCAGTCGGACGAAGGTGCCGTGCTCGGTGACGCCGGTCACCAGCCCGTCGAAGACCTCGCCCACCCGGCCACGGAGGAGCACCGCGGCCACGACCTTCCGCATCAGTCGCTCCAGCTTCCGGGTGGCCGCCTCCATCCGGGTGCAGTGCTGGGAGATCCCGTCGATCTCCCCATCCGAGTACGGAGCGGGCGCGCCGCCGAGCAGCGCCTTCATCAGACGCTGGGTGACCAGGTCCGGATACCGCCGGTTGGGCGCAGTGGAGTGGCTGTAGTCGTTCGCCGCGAGCCCGAAGTGGCCCGGGGAGTCCTGGCCGGCGGGCCGGAGCACGTATTCCCCGGGCCCGAGGAGCTTCACCACCGCGAGCGACAGGTCGGGGAAGTGCAGGGGGTCGCGGGCCTTCTGCCGCTGGAGGAACCGCGAGAGGGCCACGCCATCGGGCTCGGCCGGCAACGCCGTCCCCAGCCCCTGTGCCAGGGCGACGATCCGGTCCCAGCGCTTGGGCTTGCGGACCACGCGGGCGATGGACGAGCGGCGGGCCTCGTCGAGGAGCCGGGCCATGACCCCGTTGGCCGCCACCATCAGGTCCTCGATGAGCTCCCGGCTCCGGCTGTCGGGGATGTCCTCGAGGTCCACCACCGTTCCGTCGGACATGACCGGGCGCGGCTCGATGGTCCGGAGCGCCAGAGCGCCCGCCCGCTCGCGTGCCGCCCGCAGCGCCCGGGTCGCACGGTCCTGCAGCCGGAGCTGCTCCTCGAGCCCGGGAAGCGCGGCGACCCGCGGCGGGACCGGGGCCTCGCCCTGCAGCCACGGGCCGACCTCGGGGTAGCTCAGCTTGGCCTGGTTGCGCACCCACGCCCGGCGGACGGCGCCCTCGTCCACCGAGCCGTCGGGGCGGACGCGGTAGCCGATGACCACCGAGAGGCGGTCCACGTCCGGGAGCAGCGAGGTGAGGTTCTCGGACAGCGGCCTCGGCAGCATGGGGAAGATCGCCGCACCGGTGTAAAGCGACGCCGTGTTGGCACCGGCCCTCCGGTCGATGGGGCTTCCCTCCGGGACGAGCGCGTCGACGTCGGCGATGGCGACCCGCACCCGGATGCTTCCGTCCGGGAGCGCCTCGGCCCACTCCAGCTGGTCCAGGTCCATCGACTCGGGGTTGTCGATGCTCGACCAGCGGAGGCCCCGCTGGTCCTCGACACCTCGGGCCGCCGGGGCGCCCGCGCGCTGCAGCGCCGCCACCTGGGCCTGCGCGTCAGGCGGGAAGTCGGGGGTGAAGCCCAGCTCGAGCAGGGCGCGGCGGGCGCGGTCGGCGAGGTCGAACGCCATGGAGGGGACCATCCCAGAAGTGTGCCGTGCGGTCATGTGGCGAGACGTCGGCTGGGCATGCAAGAAAGAGGGGAGATGCCGTCGTCCCACGCCTTCCGCTCCGCCGCCCCCATCGTCCGGCTGACCAACGGCTTCGTCGAGCCGTTCGACAACGCCGTGGCCACGGCGCGGACCTGCTACAGCCCGCGGATCGTCAAGGCCGAGGATGTCCGGAAGGACGAGACGGCCCGCGCCGTTCGCGACCGCATCGCCCGGGAGACCTACCAGGCGGGCCACCACACCACGCTCCAGCACGCCACCTTCCAGTTCAGCCTGGAGAACGTGAGCCGCCAGCTCATCTGGAGCGTGCTGCACGCCCACCCCTTCTACAACTCGGAGCAGGTCAGCCAGCGGTACGTGGAGGTGAAGCCGGACCGGGTCATCGTCCCCGCGCTCCCCGAGCGCGAGGAAGCGCTGTACCGGGGGGTGGTCGAGACCCAGATGGCGGCCTACGCCCGCATCGGGACGCTGCTCCTCCCCCGCGCCGAGGCCGAGTTCTACCGGCTCTTCCCCGGCCGCCGCCGGACGCCCGAGAAGTGGGCGAGCACCCTCAAGAAGCGCTGCCAGGAGGTGGCACGCTACGTCCTGCCCATCGGGACGTTCGCCCACCTGTACCACACCATCTCCGGGCTGACGCTCCACCGGTACCACCGGCTCGCCGCCGCGTACGACGTTCCCAGCGAGACCCGCGCGGTCATCCGGGCGATGGTGCGCGAGGTCGAGGCCCTCGACCCGCTCTTCTTCCGCGATCTCGAGGATCCACTTCCGCTCGAGTCCACCCACGAGGCCCGCGCGCTGCGCGAGGCCGGCCGCTCGCTCGGCGTGGGAGGCCCCGACGCCCGGGCCCACCGGGCCGAGTTCGACGCCGGGCTCCAGGGCCGGACCAGCACCCTCGTGGACTGGAGCGCCCGGGGCGAGGCCGCCATCGCCCAGGCCGTGCGCAACGTCCTCGGGCTGCCGCGCGCCGCGCTCGACGACACGGCGGCGCTGGAGCGGGTTCTCTCACCCCGCCAGAACCCGTACCTCTCCGAGGCGCTCCAGCTCGGCACGCACGGCAAGCTCATGCGGACCCTGGTGCACGCGAGCTACACCTTCCAGAAGAAGCTCAGCCATGCCGCGGACAGCCAGGACCAGCGCCACCGGATGACGCCCGCCAGCCGCCCGGTGCTCCAGGCCACCTTCGTTCCCGGGGAACCGGACGTGGTCCTGCCCGCGCTTCTCGTCGAGGTGCCCGAGGCGCTCGACGTCTTCACCCGCGCCTGCGCCGAGGCCTGGGTGGCGATCGAGCGGCTGGTGGACGCCGGCGTCACCCCGGAGTCGGCGCTCTATCTCTTGCCCAACGCTTTCCCCATCCGCTTCCTCGAGTCCGGGGAGCTGCTGCACTTCCACCACAAGTGGGTGCACCGGCTCTGCTACACGGCTCAGGAGGAGATCTGGCGGGCGTCGGTGGAGGAGGTGCGTCAGGTCGGGGCCATCCACCCGCGCATCGCCGCACACCTGGTTCCCCCGTGCACCCTGCGCAAGGAGGCCGGCGTCACTCCGTTCTGCCCCGAGGGACCGCGCTACTGCGGCGTGCCGGTGTGGAATCGTTTGCTCGAGGACTTCGAGCGGCTGCTCTAGCAGGGTGTTGAGGAAAGCCGCCGGACGGCTCCGGCGGCCACCGACTTGAGGGGTGGGCGGGGCTCCGCTGCCCCGAGGTCGACGCCTTCTTCGCC